>ERZ773168.793-NODE-793-length-30056-cov-6.741742_pt1 | contig 30056 bp, 42 predicted proteins | sample MGYA00511261_ERZ773168 | MGnify/ENA primary metagenome ERZ773168 (study PRJEB29015, sample SAMEA2737855) | human gut metagenome | biome: human gut; feature: human-associated habitat; material: faeces | place: China | collected 2012 ... | reverse complement strand
CCACTGCTCAAGATATTCGGATAGACCTAAGTCGATTCAATTCTCTGTACGGAGCTTCCGATACCGTTCAGCCAAAAGGTTTGTACGGATTGTTCTTAGTGCGAGCGTATCAAAGCTAAAAACCGCAATGAATCAGGATGTACCGTTGAAGAATTACCATAAATCGAGCTTGATCGTGTTGCTGAAAAATTCGGCCTACTCCACGAATACATTTGATTTTGAGATGGATTCGAGTTGTTGATACCCTCGACAAACTGGATACCATCTCCTTCAAACGCGCCAGTGGATGGGTCAGCCTTCTGAAACTTAATGCCCGATACCGTACCTAGAATATTCGGTTAGAAACACTTGAGCCCCGCAGCTTTCGCCTTGGGGCTCTTTACCTAAGTGCCTAGCATATTATCAGCAGAATCAACGCGATGACCAATTTAAGCAACCATCGTTTGCCACGCTTTGCTATACTAGAGGCATGAGATTTAAACCTAAGCATGATCTCATCCTTTAAGGCGGCTCCGGAGTGCAATCCGAGAGCCGTTTTGCTTGGTTTCTGCACAGATCGGAGAGGTAACCAGCAACTCCCCAATTCCATTCTCGTCATGCTCTACCGAGTTTGGTTTTTTCATTCTAGCAAATCGCGGTTTCTGAGAATTCCCGAATATTCTCGGTTATTCAAATATTGCGGGGTACTACGATCTTGCGACTGCTTCCGGTGGTGCTCTTAGCGCCTGTTCTCGATGGACATTCTCTATTGTGCGAGAACCGGGAACAGCCGGAGGAATCATTAACATCGATGCTTCAGGATCGAACCCGATTTATGGGGCGTCAACGACAAATCAACCCGCAGCAATCCGATTTTTATGCTTGATACGCTCTCACTAAACATAGGGTGCGGATGGAAGCGGTTTGAACCGTTTCACTCAGTCCATAAATCGGCGAAGAACGACTCGCTATAAAGTCTGGCCTGCTCCAAGCGTACGATTGCGCCGGATTGGGATTGTCAGTGCTGATCCCTGTATTAAAATCCTCCCCATCCTGGCTAAAACAGCCTGTAGAGGGAGCGGCATTTTTGAATTTAATTCCCGATACGGTTCCGAGAATATTCGGTAACCCAGCTTCAACTAGGTTACCAACTTCGCTAAGGCTTGTCGTACCTTCGATAAAGCGGTGATGCAGATTCGGCAAATTGAAATGTGCTTCGTCAGCGGCGCCGAACTTAGTACCTATTAGGGCGAATAACTTGTCGTACTGTGTTCTGAGCACAGACGCTCCGTTAGCGAGTAACCATCCGTAAGGCACATCGCCGCCAAGGTACGGAATAATCGAGCCGATCGGACACGCGCCCCCTTTCTGAATGAAAACTTGTAGAGCGCGTAAAAACTGACTGACTAACTTAGTTTCGTCCGTCGGATTGACATCTTCATTAAGCTGATTCTTGATAAATTCGCCGACAGCGTGAGCGATATTGGCGCCGCCTACGACAGCTGTATTAACGTGAGAAGAAAGTGCGATGCCTGATACAAAACCGCTCGAGCGTGCTGGCGTCGTTTGCCAAGCTGTAGGAGTTAATACGTTAGGATTGGCGCCGGTGCAAAAACTGAGGATGTTATTAGTAGCCATTTGCGAAACCCATAAAAAAAGCCCCGCTGTTTAAGCGAGGCTTGTTTGAGAGAAATTTGAGATTTAGTTAGCGATGATTTCCGCCCATCCGGACGTGTCGAAACCCTGTAGTAAAGGCGTATTCATGTCGAATGCAAACAACGGAACGTCATTCATTTGAGACAGGAGGAAAACGTTAATACGTACGCCAGCAGGCTTAAAAGGTGCTATTTGCTGAAGGAATAGAGCGCGTTGAGCGCTGGATAGCGCCTTACCGACGACACCGATCGAGATAGTCATATTCTGATGATCTTCGATAACGACGCTTAACGTGCCGTTAAAAAGCGAACGGACACCGCTGTAAAACCTTTCCGGAGTACCGTCCCAAACGTTAGCTAGGATTTGGAGCTTTAGTAAGAAGCGGTACGAGTCATCGTCTAGTTTCGTCATGCCGCTCGTAGCGTCGTATTCGCCGCACCACACGCCTCTATCGAAACCTGTAATGACGGTATCGTCGAACGTGAAAAATACGCCCTCAATCGGAATTGAAACGTAACGATTACGTCCGACCCATTCGCCAACCGTATCAAGTTGTTTACCGACTGCACTATCTAAGTCGTAATCAATCGGTACGCGCTCCATAAGCGTTTGAAGCTCGAGTATCGGGCCTAATAACGAGCGCAGAGTTTCAACGAATTTAGGCTTATCCCTATGCTCGGACGGGACGCGCTTTAGATACGTATTGAAATCAGTCATTCGTAATTACCTCGACATCGGCTATATCGCAGTGCGCGACTTCGTTAAATCCGATAGTGATGTTTGCTGAGGCGAACGCGCCTGAGTTTTTCGCTATCTGAATAGACGTGATGTCGTAGCTAATATCGCTGTCGTCGTTTTCGAGGTTTGCAGGTACGTAGAGCTTAGAGATACGTACCGTTTGACCGAATGTCAGCGAATTGATGTAGTCAACGACCTGCGATTTAATCGAGTTGTAAAGCTCAGTAGTAAAGCCTGTAAGCGGCTCGAGCGTAATTTTGACCTTGATATGTACAACCGTTGGTCGGAAAAAATTTACGGTCATCGGCACTTCTTCGCTGTCTTTAACTGTTACGCTCGTAGTACCGTAGGTGCCTGTACCCGCTGTCTTACGTAACTTGATAACGTCGCCAATCGCTTGAGCGTCCCCGCCCTCTACGACAGCGGCTATCGAATGACTAGGTATGCCGTTATCGTCTGTAGCGCTCGTATCGTTTTCGTACACGATTGCACGCGTTACGCCGTCAACGTCCAGTACGCCGCCGAGAATGCCCTTGAGCACTGTTTGCGACGGCTGAGCGGTCGAATACGTTTGTCTAACACGTAATTCCGCGTCGGTTTCCGTATCACGTCCGGGGGCTGCTTCGGAGTTGTTAGTAACGCTTATCCAGCCTTCGGTAGGCGTAGCGATACGAGTAACAGTACCGGCGCCGGCTCTAACATCGCCTGCGTCATCACATGTCGCAGTAACTGTTATAGAACCGCTGGTCGGTATTACGACTTCAGACGGCAAATTCCATACATGAGAATCTTTTGACGTATCTCGTACTTGTCCGTTCGTGATCGTCGTACCTGCGTCGCCTGCAATAACAACGTCAACGCTTGAATGTGTAGACGATTGTCGAGCGATACCGTTGATTTTGACTTCGCGGCTTAAAGCGTCCCCGCGTGCAGTCGAAGGGGAATAGTTATTAAAAACCTCAGCACACAGTAACGCTAAATCGTATTGAGACTGAGCAAAATGCGCGACTAACTGTCCGTCTTGCGTGTCAGCGTCAAGATTGATGTCAGAGCCGTAAATCGAACGCATAGCCGATTTATTGAACTCTAGAAAATCCTCGAAATCGGCAACAAAAAAGCCCGCGTCGTCAACGTAGGCTAATTCTTTCAAATCAGGCATTTACTTTCACCTCGCCGTAAATAGTATCGAGCGTTACATCGATACGTAGTTTTCGCGTATCAGGGTCGAACGTTGTAGAAAACTCAGTAATCTGATTAACGCCCGCGGTATTTCGAATACGTTGATAAATCGCCTGTACTGCCTCAGTTTGCGTGTGTTTTCCTAGAACTTGTTGGTAGTAAGGCGTACCGTCGTTGGTATCTAAGTACCACTCGTGCAGCCACATTCTTAAGCGCGTTAAAACTGACTGCGCTACAGCTTCGGCGCTGTCTATGAAATAGTTATCGAGACCGCTACCGAACGTCATATCGCCTGATTCGTCTAGTTTTCGATATTTCATGATTTATTTATCCGGCGCCGGGCCGTGATTGTGAGTATGGTTTTGAAGCGAAACAGTGCCGGAGGAAATATCGCCGGTCGCGTAAATCGTCCCTGTAACAGAAGCGCCACTACCTCCGCTTATCTTTAGGCCGCCTTGTCCGGTAATAAGACCAGTGACTTTTAGCGGGCCTTGTATCGTGTTATCAGGACATACGACTGTAGATTTATTCGCCGTTACGTTAGTTTCACCGTTGATTTGAATATCGAGTATTCCAGCCGTAAGACTTATATAGTCAGATCGTGAATCTGTACGAATCTCGATAGCGTCAGCCGATACACTCGGTAACTTTCTAGGCTGAGACGAAAGACCAAATATCGCTATAGCGTCGGACAGGTCATGCGACCTTGAGTCTTTAGGAGACTGGACGCCGCCGCTTTGCCACCAAAAGTCGATACAGGCGTCAGCGAATACGACTAGGCATTCGTCGTTAACAGCTACAGGATACGTAATACATAAACCGCCAGCGCGTGGAAAAGCGATAGGCACCTCAGTAAGCATAGGATACGGAGTCTCGGTTACGTTCCCCTCATATCCCCTGAGTTTTCCCATAATCGCAGGTCGAACGGATACAACTTGTCTGCCTAAATCGACGCTTGTAACGATAGCTGGCATAGCTACGCGAATCTGCGCTTTTAAATCCTCAGACTTTTGTCTTTCGATTTCTTCAGGCGTAGCGATACGTTCTAACTGATTCATTTTTTCGTGGTTTTCTTAGTAGATGGGTCTAACGAGCACGCTTTAATTTCCGTGCTCCATTCGTTGCCGTGGGTATCGCCACTATGTTTAAGCGATAAGATTTTGAAGTCACCCGTAAGAAATTCGGACTCAATACGTATCGGGTCGTAGATACGTAGAAGTGCGTTAAGACAACAAGAAACAGTAACGCCATCTTTATCTTTCTTAGGGCTACCGATCATGCCGGTATCAGGCCGTAAAATAAACGCCTTACGGTCATCGCGTGTAGCGTTTTTCTTGCAATAGACTAAATGTCCATCCTGTACAGACCACTGCGTATCGCTGTTTTTAGAGACTTCACGCGAATAATTACGAGCCGCACCGAATAACACGCGCCCACGCGGATACTTAGTCTCATTACTGACAGCTTTTAAATCGTCGTTTTTAACGCCGCGCTCTTTCATCGCGTTAAACGATTTTTTAGCGATGTCGTTATTAGAGTAGCCGGCGCCGACTGTTTCATTTACGAGCGCGTATGCATAGCCGCTCTGACCGTCCCCAGCGTCGATACTGAGAATCGTATCGGCTCCATTTCTAACTTGCGACGTACTGATAATGTTTCCGTCGAAAATTACAGCGTTATGTGATTCGTAACCAGCTTGAAGAACAATGCGTTTTAAATCACCGTCCGCGATACGCGCTACCGTCGTTTTAGATAAGTTATAGATGTCGATTTTCGCTGTATTCGGGTCTTGAAGCGCGGTTTTCTCAACGTCGAACGAGACTCTAAAGCCACTCATGTCTAATCCGTTACCGTCTTTATCTCCGACAAGGAGCGTAATTTTTCGCCAAAAGTTAATCATTCGTCACAACGATTAAATGAGAATCGATACCGAGGTTTGCTTCTGTAGGGTCTGCGTTTTCGTCGCCGTCGGTTACGACAATCAGGCCGAAATCGAGCTTTAAATGCTCATACTGTTGTAGGAGATTTTCGCCAGCTACGAGCGCGAGATTACGAATAAGCCACTCGTTCTCCGAGCGTCCGATATCGAGCGTCCACGCTTGAAGCGGCTCATTCCATTTCGTCCGCAGTAGATAGTTAACGCCGTTAATTTCGACGTTAAATTCTTCTGCGAAAGAATTGAGCGGGATTTCGTATGTTTTCATTGCTAACTAAAAATATGGCTTAATCTCGATTCACTAACCGGCTTTTCTTGAAGCTGCTTAGTTCCTGTTTGAGCGGTTTTTGCAGTTACGTTCGGATTCGCCTGCTGAGACCTCGGCGGCATATTCGTAGCGAGAGGAAAGGTTATTAAAACCTCTTGCATTGTCAGCGTGCACTTTAGGATGCGCGCTGAATGCGAATCTTGATTAGCCGTAACGGACACTAAAAGCATATTGTCGTAACGTCTTAGACCCGTGACAGCGGTAAACGGCACGCCGCTATACATTAAATCTAAGAGACGCTGATACGTCCCCTGAGGGTCTGAGCGCTCACCAAAGACGACATCCCACGTAATGTTTTTAGGTTCTCTAACGATGTGATCGGTTCCCTGCGTACCATCCTCAATAGGATACTGAGTCGCAATTACAGCGGTATTGTGTGTTTCCGTAATTGAACAAAAATCGGAAAACGCCTCAAATCTCCTAGTAGGTTTAATTTGAAGCAGTTTTCCGACTGCCGTACCAGCTAAGCCAAGTACATGTGTTTCTAAAAAAGACATTAGTAACCTCCGGTTGCTCCGCCCGGCTGGGTGTAAATACGATTAGTACCGTTTGCTATTTCTCTCGCTTCTTTCGTACTTGCGACTGTTATTGTCTGAGTAACCTTAGCGTTATTGTTGTAAACCGTACTAGAGCGCTGATTATTGTTAGTAGTCGAAGGTGAAAGGCTTGACACTGTTTTCTCTTTATCGTCACGTGAGAACGGATTAAGGCTACTAAAGAAGTTTTTAGTAGCATCCCACCCTTCGCCTACAGCGTTTTCTACCTTTTCTGCGGCTTTAGTTCCGAAGTTTTTAACGGAATCTAAGAGGTCATTCCACCACTGAGTAAACGCTTTACCAATGTCAGTTAATGCGTTCATAGCTCCGTCACCTATGCTTTTCCATAGATCACCGAACCACGTGCTCAAACCAACAAAAGTAGAAATAATTCCGTCGTAGACGCCTTGAGCTTTTTGAGAAATAGTATCTTTTAGCTCATTCCATTTGTTGGATGCTTCTGTAATAGCGTTATTCCAGCTGTCAGATAAAAATCCTTGAATCCTTTCGCCCAATAGCGACATCTCGTTAGAAATCGTATCGGCTTTAGACTTCCACCATTCGGCGCTAAAGAAATTTCCGACAATCGTTTTTAACGAATCGAAAATTTGACTCATGTGGTCAAACCATTTTTGAGCAGGCCCCCAATCAAAGAAAGATTTACCGCCCTCTTTCCACGTCTCGTAATCATCGATTAGCAACCCGATAGCGGTTACTAATCCCATCACTAATGTAATGATTCGTCCAATCGGAGACGCTTTAAATACAGCGTTTAATAGTTTCCATGCAATAGTTACAGCGCCGATATAAACAGGCCACTTTCCTAAAACCTTAAAAAGTTTTCCGACTCCGGTTATGAAGCCGGTAACAAGATCGGCGCCGATTGATACAGCGGCGGCGATAGGCTCAATGTAGCTTTTAATTAGTCCGGCGTTTTCATCAATCAGCTTAGAAACGCGTTCTATCGCTGTCGTGATAGACGGTAGGACTCGTAATACAAACGCGGTTACGACATCTTCAAGGCCGCGCTTTGTAATCTTGATAGCGTCGTTATATTTAGCGCCTAATTCTGCGGCTTCGTCTACGTTAATACCGAGCGCCTTAGTGCGCTTGTTGTATTGATCGACAATCTCGGTAGTGTCCGAAGTCAGCATGCCGATAAGCGTCTTATCTAAGCCTAGTCGCTGGATATACGCTGACTGCTCGGACTTGCTCAGGTCTTTGATTTTTTCTTTAACTTCGTCAAGTACCTGAGTCGTGGTCTTTACGTTTCCTTGAGCGTCTTTAGCAGACAAGCCAAGTTTTTGAAAGACCATTGCGCCACGTCCGATACCTTGAGCCGCTTCGCCGATTGTTTGAGAGAGATTCTCAAACGAGGCCGTAGCAGTCATAGCGTCGGAGCCTGTGAGGTCTGCGACGTAACCGAGTCGATCTAAATCTTCGACAGTCGTATTTCCTACGCGGGAAACGACATCGCCTAAATCGTTGAACTTGTCAGCAGTACGCTGAATCGCCATAGCGACAGAACCAGCGGCAATTACGCCGCCGATCATCTTCGCCATGCCCATAACGTTATCGGTAAACGAGCCGACGGCTTTTTCTGCCGCCGAGAATGACGCAAGGTTAACTAACGCATTAACTCGTACATTTAAATTGTCAGTTTCGGCCATTTTTCCGCTCGTAATACTGATAAACACGTCTCTCGTTTTCGTCGTTCGCGTCGATAGCGTCATTTAGAAGAACTAAATCACCTAAAGACACGGACGAATCGAAAAGAGACTCAAAAGATAAAAAGCCCCGCAAGACGGGACGCATTAGGAAAGACTCAGGAATATCTAAGAGTTGTAAGGAGCCTGACCACTCCGGACGGCTTAGCTCAACTGGTTTCCGCTGAGCCAGTCGGTAAAAAAATCATCAAAATTAAATTTAAGTACTTCAAACGTAATTTTGTAGAGCGCCTTGAGGTTATTAACCGCGTCGCTCATGATTTCACCGGACTGAGAGCAGTAATCCACCTCGATGCCAGCGGCTACGATTTTCACACTCGGCATAAGATGCTTAAAGATCAATTCATCGCGTTTTTCTGCTGGCAGGTACTTATTAACCGCTTCCATGAGTACAGCCGCGATAGCGATTTTGTTATCAGGCTGTTTCTTCATTACGTCTAGGATGTCAGTGGCCTGCGTAGTAATCGGGAAGAAAAAGCGGTTAACGATGTCGTGTTGCTGTTTCGCGCTCAAACGGTGAAGGCGAATAGTTACGTCGTTAATAACGATGTCTTTCGTGAAATTCATCTATTAAGCTCCGATAGAAGTAATCTGACCGCAATTAAGAGTTACGACTATTGAATCGCCCTTAGCTTTTTTGACGCCGTGCCCTGTGATCGACTGGATAGCGACTTGAGAGCCAGTGTGCGTAATTTTCATGTCTCTATCGAGAATCGTTACAGTGTCCGAGCCTGTGGAGCCTGTGCCGCGCTGTGTAGCGTGCAGAGCCATGAAGAAAGCGACGCACGGGGACGAAGGCAAATACTCAAGAACGATCGTACCTGCGCTTGTTTCGTATTCGCTCCAAATGCTTGAGCCGTCGATCGCTTTGTTACGTTCGCCGAAATCTTCGTCGAGATTGATCGTAATGCCGTTGTCAGTAAGGCCCTGCTTTAAATCGAACGAGACACCACCAAAAACCGCGTATGCGGCGCTAGCGCGAGCAATGCTATATGTTTGTTTAGACATTTTTAAGTTCCATTAAAAAAGCCCTGCGTTCGTTTGCAGGGCTTGTTTAGAAAATGACTTGATTAGCGATTAATGTTGATTGTGATCGGTACGCTGTGAATAGCGCCCGCGAGTTTGATAGCGCCTTGAATTACCGGAGACTTGCGGGCCTCGCGTTCGGTCTGAAGCTGATCGTTTACGCTCGGAGCGTAGAGATAATAACCTTTTTCAAGGTATGCGCCTTGTTCTAAGTCACCGAACGGGTCGGCATTCCAAACACCCGGAGCGATAAAGCCGTTAATTACAGCCTGATCGAGAGCGTTAGCAACGCGAGACATTAGGCGAGCTACGCCGTCATCCGTCTGCGGGATTTTCGTCTTAGATTGATACAGCTCGTTATAGACTTCGGTCTGAATCAAATCCTGCAACCAGTCTGAGCCGTGTCTTTCATCGGCCCACATGCCGCTAGACATAACGCCTTCTTCGATGATGTACGTATCGTTAGCCATAATGACGTACTTATTAACATTACGCGCCGTAAGGTTCGTATCCTGCGACTGAGTGAGGTTAGTCGGCTGTAAGCTCGGAGCCTGCTTAAACTTAAGCGTGATCGTAGTCATAGAACCGCTGAAATTAACGCTAAACATACGACCCAAAGCCGAAGCGCAGAGATACTTATTCAAACGATAAGCGGCGTCGTCTTCGTCGTACTGAGTAGCGAATACGATAGTACGTGTGTACTGACCTCGTTTCAATTTTGACGGCAGGTCTGTAGATTCGTCGGTATATACAGAATTAGCACACGTCAAATCTGTGAGCGTAATACCGTAAATGTGCGAATCCGCGGACGATTCAACGATCTGAGCGATTTTAAGAATTTCGTCGTCTGAGACTGTAGCGCTGGTAGCTGTAATAAAGCCGTAGAAATTTCTTCCGTAATCTGCGAACAACTTAGAAACGCGAGTGCTGATAGCGGTATCGGTTGAAGAGTCCCACGGCTCAGCGATAATCAAAGTCTGCGGTTTCGGAGACTGAGAAAAATACGCCATCGCAGCCAGCGTTTCCGGTGCGTCATCTCCGAAATCCGTAGCTACATCGTCGGAGCTTGTATAAGTACGATAGCCTTCGCCAGCTTTAATAACGTTTTTCGTATCGCCAAGAATACAGAGCACGCCGAAGCCGCGTGTTTGAGCCGCTTTCGGGCTAAACACCATATCGACGTTAACGATATTGTTTAAAGAAAGTGCCATTTTAAAAATCCTCTTAGGAGTTTTGAATTTCTGTAGGAGCTGAAACTAGAGATTTAATCGCCCACCGACGCTCATACGAATAATCGAGCGTTAGATCGACTGTGCTCATGGGCGTGAGCGCTGTACCCTCGACGTAACGATCTAATTCGATAATCTGAGCGTCGTTAATGCTGAGTCCGAACTTTTGAAGCGCGTCAACGTTCTGAGACAAGAAAATTAAGTCGTGCAGTAAAAACGCCTTCTCGCGGCTGTTTTCGCCTACGATCTTTACACGACAGTGCGCAGTACCTTCAAACGCTTGAGTCATGTATTCATCGGTTTCTTCGCTGGTGTACGGCTCGCCTTTGAACTCAATTTGATAGAACTCGAAAAATACGTTTAACTCGCTCGTACAAAAAGCTTTAGTAACGTCTCTAAAAATCGGGCTTACGTTATTCGGGTTACAGTCGAGCGCGTCAGCTAACCACGCTTGAAAACGATTATCAAAATCCTTTGAATAGATGTATGTAGCTGTACTTGCGAGTACGCCGTATTTCGTTGAGTCTACGTAACTCATACTTGTTTGCTCCTAGCTAACGTCGCTTGGTAATACGCGCCGTTCGGGTTGTAATTAGCGATAGACATAACGTCGTACAGCACGCCATTAAATTCGATTTGATCGTTAATAAATCCGTCGTCAGCAATGCTTACGCGCTCTACGCCGTAATACGTCAAACCACACGTAACAGGCGAACCGTCGGCGTATACGATATTTACTAACTGCGCATCCGTTAACGGCTGTAGAACCGCCTGTATCGGCTTACGAATTTTCGTAATTTCGTCGCGTCCGTTTCCTAACGGTGTAGCTTTTTGACGTATCAATACACATGAAACGGTGAAATCCGGGTCACGCACAATTTCGGAAACATCAATCATTTTTTATCTACGATGTATTGAATAGCGTTAAGAAGAGCGCCAGTGCGGATAAGTGCTTTCGTACCTTTAAAGCCTTGTCGCTGACGTGCTTTTATCGTTGCCGGCGCCAACGTTACGAAGTTTCGCTGATCGACGATGTTTTCTTTAGCTGTATCGCGAACGAGCATACCGACGACGTTTAAAGCCTTGTTTACAGCGCCGACTTTACCGTTTAAGCCTTCGTCTATAAGCGCCTGTTCAAGAATTCCGTAAATACGTTTTTCGTTCGTTAGAACGGCAGGTTTTAGATACGGTCTAGGCGGTATCGAATGAGTCCCGTACGTTTGCCAAGTCGCGATTTTGAGGTTAGTAATCGGCGTATCTTTACGTCGCAAACTTTTCGCTTCGATATAGCCGATTGTAACGCCTTGTTTGTTAAGACGCTCGAAACGTTTCTTTAAGTGAAAGATATCGGACTTGAGCGCCTCAGCGCCTTCTACTTTCATCGTTAAGGCCATGCCGCACGTCCCGTAACAGCGAACGGCATACGCCGATAGCGTTTTAAAAGGTCAAAAAACTGTTTCCCGTAAGGCGTTGAATTCCAATAGCCCGCGTCAGCGAACGACGTGGACGCAGTATCGTAAGAAACCGATACCGAACCGACTGTTTTAGACGCTACAGCGCCATGTGCGCCGCCGCTTACTGTGCCGCCTGAAACTTCACCACCGTCGCCGGTACGTTGACCGTTATCTAAGCTGGCTAGGTAATGCGCGGTAAAAAGAGCTTTCCCAAATTCCGTAGATTTACCGAAGCGATTCTCGCTAATTTGGTTATTCGCTTCGTCTAAATAAAACTCTACGCGAGCCTGCGGAAACTCCGAAAACTCAGGAAAAATCTTTAAAAAATCGTCGTATGTCATTTTGTATTTAACGTAATTATGCCTGCTGGCGTAAACCAGCAGGCATAAAAAAACCTCGCGAGGTGCGAGGCTTAGATGTTGTCGAAGTACATCACAGTTTCGGGTCTGCGGAACTGAACTTCGGCCAAGCGCCATAAATAAGCGGCACAGTAGTCGAGGCCTTTATCGTAGGTCTTTTCACGCCATACCGGACGCATATGGTAGCGAACGTAGTTTTTGTCCTTTGTATAAAGAACCATGCGATCCTTAGACGAAGCGCCTAGGCCAGCTAATTCTTTAACCTGATTGACAGTCATAGAACCTGCGACCTTACGTCCAAGGGATTCCTTTTCGATGTAATCGATCATAGAGAAGTGGCGATCGTCCGGGGCCTTCATGCTAAAGAGCTTGACATACTGAGCAGGCGTAAGAAGCATAGTATTCGGCATGATGACGCCGTTAGTGGCCTGATATGCCTGATTAAAGTAATCGTCAATGGCCTTAGCCGTGTCATCCCACGTTGGAGCCGCTGCAGAAAGAGCGCCTGTAGTATCGCCCTTCTTAATTTTTGTGTTATTAAGAAAGCCTTTAAAGCCTAAGCCTGAGTCTCCGAGGTAACCAACCTTATGCGCTTCTTGCAGGAATTTATCGTTAACGAGTTCAACCTGCTCGGCGTTAACGTTGATATCCTCAGCTTTCTGAGCGGCCTCAAGCTCCATAGAGGTTACAGAGATTTCACGACCAGCCGTATAAACTGCGACAGCCGTAGCGTTCAATTCGTAATCAACGCCGCGCAAGTCGTTAGCGCCCTTTCCAAGCCAAGACATACCGGAAGCGTCTTTAGTGCCCTGTCCGATACCTTTGATGTTACGGAGAGCGACGACGTTAGAGACTTTATCAAGGTCTTCGACGATAGGAATGTCGCGAGTGAAATAGTAATTTGTGAGCGGACGGATAATTTCCGGCTCAAGCTGTGCGAGTCGAGAATTCCACAGCGCTTTTACTTGATCTGCTGAAATTGCCATTTTATTTGTCCATAAAAAAAGCCCCGTCCGAGTGAACGAACGAGGCTTAGTTAGTTAAGAAAAATGATGTTTGATTAAGAACCTGTAGCTTTAACAGGGATTACGACCTGCTGAGTTACCTGAATTTCGGCGCATCCGTCAGCAATACCGTTGGCGGCGAAAACTGCGCGAATAGGCACCTTCGTGTTATCAGTCGTAAAGACTTTGTTTGTCGCGTCGTAATAGACGGCCTGATTTCGTTTAGGCGTAATGGACGCGGCAGCAGGCACCTGAATGTAGCCAGTCGAAAGTACGCCAATTTCCTGCGGAAACACCTGCAACGTCCAGCCGTCGTGATAACGCACAACAACGCCGATCATCGCGTCGAGGCCGTCGGTAGATTCAAGCAACACGGCGTTACCGTCAGAATCCTGTTTAACAGGCAATCCGGCGCCGATAGCGGCGGTTGCTGTAATGGACTTAATGTCCGCGCCACCGCGAGTTACGAAACCCGCGATCATGTTTTGTTCAATGTATCCAGTCTGCATTTTTTATCTCCGATAAGTTATTTCGCTTTATTCCAAAGTTCTGCACTTTGCTCGACAAAAGACTTCGCTTTCTTCGGCGCTTCATCGTGTTTAACTGTTGCGAGCGTCGCCTGAGTCATAGAGCGCTTGAAATTTGCGCAGGCGCGTAAAACCATCGCATGATCACATTTAGACAAGTCGCCGAAAGAGTCGACAAAAGATTTACCCTGCTGAGATTTCGCAAACTCAAGAATTGCGGCATACGGCAGATTAGACGTCGTAGGCGCTAAAGAAGGGGCAATATCTGCGGCGTCGCGAATCATCGCGGCGTCTAACTTGGTTTCGGGCTTAGCGTCTTTCTTCGCTTCTTCTTTCTTGCATTCATCAGCTTTTTCGTCGGCTTTCTTGTCTGCTTTAGCGTCGGTCAACGCTTGAAGAATTGCGGCGCCTAAAACCGCAGGATCGATACCTGCGAGCGGATTAGCGGCTGGCGGCATATCGTCGTCGGCTTTTTTATCGTCAGGTGTCGGCGCCGGAGTTTCAGCTGCTTTGTTATCCGGTGCAGGTGTCTGAGTGGTGTTCGGCTCAGGCTGTTTAGCTTCGTCAGCGTTAGTAGCCGGCGCCGGAGACTGAGCTTGCGCAGATTTTTCGAGCGCGGCTAATCGTTCGCTCATAGCTTGGAGCTGTTGAAGAATCTGAGCGTTAACGTCAGCAGGTGCTGCGTCTTTCTTGAAAAATGCCATGTCTGTATCCTCTTTAGTAATTACAGAATCTTTTAGAGAGCACGTCGCTCCACCTTTTCCTTGAGGTACTAAAGCAACGTGATTACCTATGAAATTTGTTTCGATACCGATTCCACCGCCTTGATCAATAACGTTCGATTTAAAGCCGCATGACAACTCCTTAGCGACACCGTTAAAAACGGCCTCTATCGCCTTAGGTTCAAAAATCATTAGATCAGCTACGAGACACCCTGCTGTCTGTCCTTCGCCTTTACGAACATGCGAAATACTGCCAACTGCGTACTGTTTCCAGTTGTCACCTGTCACGCTATCGACTGGCGGATGTCCGAGAGTTACAGGCTTTCCTTCTAATGAGTTGATAGTGTCGTCTGAGAACAGCACATCGCTAGGACGCATAATGAACACTTTCCCTTCGGCATTCGGCTTAACCTCGTTGGTTTCAGAAAGAGCGTATTCACGTGCGCCAATCGACGCGATGACGGCATTACGACAAATTAAAAAACCCTCTTTTGTGAGGGCCTTATTCGGTGAAATTGGATAGCTCAAGTCATACATTTAGACTCCTAAGCGTTATTAGGCAGGAGGGGTACAGCAAAACATCTACAGTTGTAAGTACCCCCGGGGTTATAGTATTTACCGGGTTCAACTTCAGGCGGATTTGAGAACGAGCAAACTTTACCGTCCATCGATTGATGCGAGGCGCGTACGGATTCATCCTCGACGGTGTGCCATACGTACTGATCGATACCGACGGACTGCGCCTGAGCCTGTACTAGCGTTGACTGCGTACGCGCCACTTCGGTGCGTGCGATGCGTCGTGCCGCGTATTCAGGATAATTAGGCGTCATTCCTTGAATTTTCGCGACTAACGATTCGTGTCTCGCACCAGTCTCGAGCGCTATCTGAGCGCTTAGTTTCTGCGCTTCTAACGCGGCGTTGTTCGGTAACGTTTTAATTAGGTCTACTTTTTCCTGTATGAGCCTATTAACGAGCGCGATCATTTGCGGCGACTGCGTATCAATGCGTAGACCCGCCGCTTTCTTGAAATCACGCGCAAGAAGTACAGCGTTATTGCTAATGATCTTTGACCATAGCGCGGCGGTCGGCGCCGGTAACGCATTAGCGTAGTTATCGAGCTGAGATTGCAGAATTCCGAAATCTTTAATCGTGCCGTTCGGATTCAGGTTCATGTTAATAATCGCCTGAATGTTACGAGCGACTTGACGGTAATAACGCCATACCCGCGCTCGATACGTTTTTTCGTGGTTAAACGTTGCCATTTAATTTAAGTTAAACGCTCCGAAATTCGGCGTTTCGTTAGGGTCTACGGCCTTACCGATGTTAGGCAGGCCAGCGTTAACGTATTGTCCTGTTTCGTCCGGTATCGGTGGCGGCTCAACTTCGTTAAGCGCCTCGATATCCTGCGGCGTAACGGTTGAAAAGATTCCCGTCTTTTCGGATAACGCGGCGATTTCTTCGAGCGCTCGTTTGTCAGAAATTAGCCCTGCTGCTTGGACGCTAAGAATCGTATTAACAGCGTTCTGAGCGTTCGTAATACGTTCGCTCGTAGTTTCCTGCTTAAGCGGTACGAAGTCGAAGTCAATCTCGGAAACTTCGCGGCCTGCGCTCGTAAGAATTAACGATGCGATACGTGAAATCGGCTCGCGTAACTTATCCTCTTGGAGGCGCGATACAGTGTCGTAGTAATTCGCTAGATCAGCGTCTCCGGTCGAAAATCCTGCTGGCGACATTCCGAAAAGTTTGACAAGCGGAATTTCCGCGGCGCCGGCGATTTGTTCTGAGAACGTAATCAGCACGTCACGAATACCGCCGAATGAGTACGACTGAGACTGAAACGTATCTTTGTTGTCAGAAACGGTTAACGACGAGTTATTTTGAACGTCGTTAATCATCTTTACAGCGCGTCCCATAAAAGAAGCGCGTTCGTCATCCTGCAAGCCCTGCCAAAAATTTTCGATACCTAAATAGCGAATGTAGCAGCGCTTAAGCAATTCGAGACAGCTATCTAACGAAGCTCCGTATGCACTGACGGCTGAGTTAGCTACGTCATAAACGGACTCACCCCAGCCTTGGTTTACGTTTAATTTGCGATGCGTTGAACGTATTCCGTCAAAACGGATAACGCGGCTTGCGTCAGCGTCGAACGTCGATAACGTACCGTAGGCTGGCTGAATACTGTATTTGACAGGTAATCCAGCCTCGGCACCATAATTTTTTACGGTCGTACTCGGCGTGATTTCAGTTTTATCGAATACGCGAAAACCGAGTAACGTACCGTTAGGGTTTAAAACGCTTTCCGGCGCCCCGTCGCCCATGTCGATCATTACGAGAGAGCCGCCGTAAACGCGTGCGTACGTAATAGCGTCAGTCAATAGTCGCCATACGTTTAACCGACGGAACTCTTTCTCTAGGAACGCAGACGTATCAGCGTCTAATCGCCAGTTAACGCCTTTAGAGGTCATGTCGCTGGCGATTGACTCAGCCATACGACGCGCTACCCAGTTAGACGAAAATAAACGGCCTTTCAGTTCGTCCGGTAACGAAAAACTTATTTCGTTTGCGACGTTCGTAATCAGCTCGCCTGTGCATACTGAGCTTACATAAGCGGTCGCGCTGTCGTGTTTCGTACGTCCTGCGCCTTTTACTTGAATATTTTTTGCCATGAGAAACTAGTGCTATTCAGTTTTCCGACGACGCCGTAACGCAAAGCGTCCGGCACGTGTGAAAATTCGTGATCCGGTTTGTCCGTCGGATTTCCTGACGAATCAGTCGCCCACGTGTAATTAGTGATTTCGTTATAGAAATTCGGTACGTCCGGCGCCACGATAATTTGATACTGCTGTATGAGCTGGATACCGTAACGCACGCTGTCCGCGCCTTTCGGGGCGGCTACAGCGTTAACGCCTAGACCACGTAATTCCTCAATGGATTTAGGCTCGGCGGCGTCGCATTGAACTTCCTCTCGTTTAAGTCCTTCAGCTTTAATCTTTTCGGCAATTTCAGCGTTAGTAAGGCCGCGAGTAAGAAAGCAGTGAGTAATGTAGATTTTCTTTTCACTTTGATTAACGAAACCTCCGACAAATGCCGTAGGGTCTGTAAATCCGAAGTCAAGGCCGTAGAACGCTTGGCATTCGTCATCTTTATTCAGCGCGTCGAAATCAAACTCAAGCTCAACGACGTTTTCGTAAATCGTGCCTGTAGAAAGACCCCATTCGCCTAAGCCCTCGACTTTGTAGCGGCGCGGTTGTTCGAGCTTCATTCGCTCGAATATCGCGATATCGGCAGGGTCTAGCCACTCGTTACATAAGTACGTAGTCGTTAGCGCTAACGTGTCCTCGTTCGGATTGTCGAAGAAACGTTTTTTGCCCCACCATCTTTCAGACCACGGGTTTAACGTAAGAATGAATTGTTTCCAGAGTCCATCCGGTAATTGACCGCGAATTGATAAGTCGAGTTTGTTGAACTCGTTTTCGTCCTCAATCTGATACGCTTCGTCAATCCATACCCAGCAGAGTACGCCAGTCGGTACAGAAATAGACGTGATTTTCTGCGCGTCATCGAAGCCGCGAAAAAGAATCTTTTGTCCGGTCAGCTTATGCGTAATCTCGAGCGGCGATACTTTGTAATCCCAATACTGCTCGACGCCTAGGCGATGTATCGCCCACACTAAATCCGAATAACACGAATTTCTAAGCGTGCGCTCGTAACGTCGAATTACAAGCGCGTTCGCTTCTTTGTACGCCATTAAGTTGACGATTAGCTTTAACGCCGAAGTCTTTGACTTCTTCGAGCCTCGCCCGCCCTTGCAGACTACGTAACGTTGTTTGCTATTCCAAAATGACGCGTAACCTCGACCGACGATTTCGCTCAGCTTTAATTTTCTTTGCTTCATTCATCGTTCAGTCTTTTAAATCATTTTGGATTACGAGCACAGGAGCGACGCTTAAATCTTTACCGTCTTTGCCGGTAATTTCCTTGCGCTCTACGTCTTTCCAGCCACAACGCGCCTTCATGTAAAAGATCGTGGCAGCAGGATTCCCTTCGCGGACAAGTTGCATAAGTTTGCCGCCGACAAACGCGTTAGCTTTTGCTCTACCCGTTTTTATCGCAAGCTCAAAAAGCTCGTTATCTTTTTTTCGTCTTTTTAAAGTCGCATAGCCTATGCCTAACGCTAATGCGATTTCTTCTTCGTTATCGCATACCTGAGCATATTCTTCGACTTTCTTTAAATCGATTTCAATTTTCTTTCTTGGCATAAATCGTCGAACTCCTTACCGGTAACGAAGTCAACGGCTTTTTGTCCTGTGTATTCCTGCCAACGCTTAACGATCAAATCTACATACGCAGGCTCGTATTCAACAATCGTACAAATACGATTCGTTTTCTCGCACGCGATAAGCGTCGAGCCTGAACCGCCAAACATATCTAAGACGGTCTGATTTGGTTGAGAGTATTTTTCGAGAATCTCAGCTAATAAGCCGACTGGTTTTTGTGTCGGATGTATACGCTCTTTTCCTTCTTCGGCTCTAATGCCTTGTCGAATTAAACCGTTCCACATCCAATCAAATTTACGAACCGCTGACTTAAAACTAGTCCACGCTAACTCACAATCTGCGAAATCGTTACCGTTATTTTGTTTGTCCCATACGAGCCAGCACGGTGACGACGGCAACGCTTCGGAGAAGTAGTTACCTCCGAAAATAATTTGATTCTTCGTAATCGCTTTAGCCAACTCAATCGCTTTTAACGCGGCTTCCGTTGTTTCGTCGTTTTTGACTGGCAGATATTTTCTTGTCTTTAGTAATTTACCGTTAAACACTGTATCGCCGCCTATGCTACCGTTTGACTTAACGATACTGATTCCATAAGGCGGGTCAGTAAGAAGTAAGTCAAACTCTTTAGTATCGATAGTGACGTTATCTTTAATCGTTGAATCGCCGCAGATAACGAGGTGGCGTCCACAACGCCATACGGCGCCGGCGAAAGAAATCGGCTCAATCGTTAGAGCTTCGCTCACTTTATCCTCGCTGATTTCGTCATCGTCTAAATCATCCGCAAGAACGGGAGGAGGGGGGATAATGTTTTGAAGTTCTTCGTCGGAAAATCCGACAGATTCTAGGTCAATACCTTGAATCTTTAGATCATCTAGTTCGATCTTAAGTAATTCTTCGTCCCATCCTGAATTGAGCGCGATTTTGTTGTCAGCGAGGATGTACGCTTTTTTCTGAGCTTCGGTAAGACCTGATAACTCGATAGTCGGTACAGTCTCTAAACCGAGTTTCTTCGCGGCTAACAGTCTTCCGTGTCCAGCGATAACGCCGTTTTCACCGTCCGTAAGAATCGGATTGTTAAAGCCGAACTCTTTAATCGAGCTTGCAATTTGCGTTACTTGTTCGTCAGAGTGCGTGCGAGCGTTATTGACGTAAGGAATAAGCTCGTCAACGCGCTTATACGTAACTGTTAGCTGTCTTTGTTTCATGCGCTAAAAAAAGAAATCCAGCGGAGTGAGCGTATTTCCGGAGAAATCTAGGCTTGCTGGATGTTGTATTTGTTGGTGTACCCGGCAAGACTCGAACTTGCAACTTAACGATTATGAGTCGTCTACTCTTTCCTATTGAGTTACAGGTACTACGTTATTTGGCTCGGTGAACAATGCCCGCCGAGAGGCTTAAGAGGTGCCGTTCTATATATACAAGGTAGCGCGGCTTTCGTTTTCGATTTTCAGGAGTGAACGATTTAGGCTCTATGACAATTTGTATATTGGTTACTGTGAAACGAAAAACCGCTCGCGAAATTTATGAGTTATTGGAGTTACTCATAAAAAGCTGGCGGTCGAATTCTTTTGATTTTTTTCTTACGTCGTTTGGCTTAATCGTTGTCGATCGTCGTTTCCTCTGAGCGCGCCGGTTCCTCCGCAAGGAACCTTCTCTAATTAAGCCAAATCGGGCGGCTGATACACAGCTTGAAATTGTCTAGTGCCTACAATACACGTTATTTTTCTTGTTTGCAATAGATGGTATAGACGCGAATACGCATAGCGAAAAACGTTAGCGCGTCGGTAGTCCAAGCGTCCAACATTTTCGGTCGTACACGCCAAATTTTGCGTCCGGCACGGTTGAGAGAGTTTTCTGAGCCGAATACGTATAAAAGTACGATTAGCTTAGCTGTACGCACGTTTAACCCGTGAGTTCCGATAGTGAGCATTTCGGTATCCGGCGTACTCATGTACTGCCAAACCGTGTTTAGTAAATCTGCGTCTTTCTGATCTACCTCGATACCGTAATCATCGCTTCTATCCTCCGGCCCCGTGTAATCCTCGGAGAAGTCTGTTTTATCACGCGTCAACGCTAACGCCTTTTGAACTGCGTATGTAATCGAAATATTTTTGATAACTTTATCGCGATACGCCCGTCGCCAGTTGTCTAAACGCGGTCGTAAATCTGCGATTAGCTGTTTTTCTTTATCGTCCATTAACCCTCCTGATTATTGTTAGTTAAGATTGATAGGCGGTTTTTCGTCTGTGTAGCTGAGACATTCCCAGCCGGCGCCGAATTTTTTAGGTCTAGGCGCAACTATGTAGAGTTGAAGTGGGTATTTAGAGCTGAAAACTTTGCATTTGACTTTAGCATCGTCGGTCATGATTCGGAACGAGCCTTTGACCTCGAAAACTACTAACGACATGTCATTGAGCAGTACGAGAAAATCAGGCGTATATCTACACTGGTTCTCGGCGATCTTGAAAGAAACCGCTTCAAACCAGTAATCGACGATTTCACCCGCGCGCTTACGAGTTTCGAGCATAGCTGCAAACGCGATTTCAGTCTTATTCATTTCGCCAGCGCGTAAGCGTCCTTTAGCTTGTAAATACTTGTTCATTTTTTCCTTTGATTACGCTGTTTAATCTTCGTTTTAATCGGCCCATGAACGCCATGCGTCGCCAAGTAATGTTTTCTTCCCATTCATGTGTCTCGAAGTACTGCCGATAACCCATCATCAAATACGTGTGATACCTCTTATGTATCGTGTAATCGTCTAGTCCTAAAATTTTTTCGATTTGCTTAGGTGTTTTATTCAATGACGCTAGGCGCGTAATCTCAAAGCTGTAATCTCTGTAATCCATGTTTTTAATCTCCTCGGCAATGCGGTTTTTAGCGTCGCTGTGCGATCATTTGCGCGTGAGCGTGCCAACGATCAAACTGCGAATAAAATGCACGTCTGCGTTGAATTTGGTCGTCTTGCGCACGTTTGAAACGTGTACAGCGTGCGAAACTAATCGGATAGCACTCTCCCGGTGCGCGAGATTCGTGTAAACAATAGATATTCATATCTCCGAACGATTTAACTGGCGGGACGCGTTTATTACCGGCACCGTCAATCCAATACGAGGCGGCATGAGCGCAATAGAGACAGCAACCGCCGTTCATAGAAACCGCCTAAAGTCGAAAAAAGCCGTAACGAACGCGATAAGGATCACTGAGTACATATCCCAATCGCTCCACGTGCTAGGCGTTCTTCCTGTTGCCAAGGCGAAATTACGACCGAAGGACATCGCACCACCGTAGAAGCTCAGCACAAAAAGGAATTTAAAAAGCCAGCGAAGCATCACTCACACCTCACGAACGAACGAGGAAAAGACAGCTAACGTCAATAGAGCGATCAGTAACACGAATAACTTCCGATCTCTTGTTTCTAACGTTTCAAAGAAAAAATCCCAAAAAACGATTAAGCCGCCGACATACGCGAGAAACTCAAAAAATTTCTGAAGGCTAAAAATCATGTTTAACGTCTCCACGGAAACCACTCAATAGCCAAAATCTCAAACATCCAAACAAACAAAGCGACAGTGACGAGAACGTTAAGATCGGTAATTAGACCTAAGACTGCTAAAGAAAAAGCGACTAAAAACGCGATAAACAGCGATACGTAAACAAATACGAACGCAATTAAAAAATCTTTCATCTCCTATCCTCCTTGTTCGTAAGCATCCAAATCGCGAGCTTCGTAAGTACGTAGCCGTTGATAAAAGCGATAGGCGCGACAATGAGCGTTAGAAATACGTAAGACTCAATCGACATCGTTATCTCCTTAGAAGTACGGCTCAATCTCGGTTTCTTCTTGCGTAGACTCAACGGTTTCTAACCATGTACGGTTAGGAATACGCTCGTTACTAACGCAGAAATTCAATGACGCGCTATCACGCCATAGGCTGATATAGCCTTCGAATGGGCCGTTACGTTGTTTACATAGATTCAGAACGAAATCCGGTTTACTGTCGTCGACTGGCTTACCTTCTGCGAGTTTCTGAGTTTTCGACTTGTCGTAGGCGAGTACAAAGACGTTAAAAGCGACGTTTGTAATGTTTGACGAACCCTTGATAGCGTCTTTAGAAGCGGCGTTGAATACTGAGTAATTCGTAGTCTCGTTATTCTTTCGGCAGTGCGCTACAACGATGACGTGTACTTTGTTGACCTTCGCAAACTCTACGAGGCGCTCCATTAGATAATCAGTTTCGTTTTTGTTCATGTCGTCTTGAACGCACATGAGTAACGAGTCAACGATTAGAACGTCAGCGCCACCGTAATTAACAGCCGCCTCCAGCAGTCGTAAAAGCTGATCGGGCGTAATCTTTGAGGTCAAGTCGGCGATAGTGATGTGTTTCTTGAATCGTTCAAAGAAAAGATTCATATCGTCCGCGTTAATGACGCGCTTAGACTCTGAACAAAATGTTTGAGTCATCATTCTGTCGAGAGTACGTAACGGAGACATTTCAAGCGAGGCGATGTAAAGCGTCGCTCCACGCGAGACTAAGTGCAGCCCTATTTGGCCTAAAAGCATAGATTTACCGCTACCGTTTTCACCTGCGAAAACCGTAAGCTCACCAGCGCGAAACTCGAAGTTAATCGGTTTTCCTAAGAATTTCGGTAACGTTTGAGTAAATGGCAGGGTGTACTTAGCGACGTGCCTTTTCTTTTCTTCAAGAAAATTTTGATAATCGTTCTTAAATTCGATAATATCTTTGTTGATATAGAACTCTTCGGGGCGGTTTGCTAATTCTGCGTACTCAGATAGCGACGCCTCGATTTTCTTTCCGTCCAGCGGGTCAGCCCAAAATTCGCCAATAGAAGCGAAATCAGGCGAATCTTTCGTATTGTTTTCTGACATCGTTGTATTTCCATGAGACAAATCGTTTGTCGGTAAACATGACCGACACGACTAAGTTGTTAGGTTGAAATTTCGGTAACTCAGACATCCATCGCTTTACGGCTTCTCGGACGTTCGGCGTATCCTCAACGTCGATAAAGTCAAAAAGAATGTTTTTTCCTCGTAAGGCTTCGGGCTTAAGACGCTTCGGGTCGTCGTTGAATGAAACAAGTACGGTAGGTACTTGCGGAGCACGTTCAGGCAATACTTCGACGCTATCGACTTTTACAGCGTCGTTTTTGTAGAGCTTTATAACGTCGTCATTCAGCTCAGGAAAAAATACGAGCTGAAAAGACCTAAGCGCGTCCGGGCATTCGTACATGACGTTACCTGCGTGATCGATAATCTGAGCTGGAGGCGCAAACATCATTTATTCGTCTCCTTCGGTACTTCGGGTATGTCGGACACGTTGTAAGCGCGCATACCTTTTTTAACGTATTCACCTAAGACGGCTTTAGCTTCGTCAGAGTACGTAACCGGCTCAAGGTCTTTGTAGAAGTCGTCGGCTGTAATCCACTTCGCGTTAGGGTCTTTCCATTGGTCTTTAACCCATTCAGCTTTAAAACCGCGCCAATCACGAAGAATTACTTCATCTAACGCTTCTTCTAACGTCCAGCCCGCGATTTTCGCTTCATTACGTATCGTGTTAATCACGCGTTCGCTAACAATCGCTTTCTTTTGTTTCCTATGAGCTAAGAAATCCGCCCATAGATCGGCGCTCACGTCGTCAGGCTTAGTAACGTTAGTTTTCGCTTTTTTGGGTTTAGAAGGAGTAGGTGCGGTTTCCACGACCTCGGTTTGTTCCGGCGCCGGTAGCTTTTCCTCAGATTTCTTCTCAGGAAGATAACTGTTAATGCGTTCCGTCGCGTAATCGCTGAGTAACTCAGAAGGAACGATTTCGTTAGGTTTTAAGTCAAAAATATTTCGCCCCTGCGAATCGGTTGCTAACGTAGTCTTTTCATCTTTAGCTTCGGCGTGCGTATATATATCCTGTTCCTGTTCCTGTTCCTGTTCCTGATATGGCATAGGGTATGCGATACCGTATGGCATACCGTTAGACATATCGTATTTCGCAAGTTTTTTGAATTCAGGATGCAACGCCTTTACATACGCCTCTCCCCTTGTTTCGCAAGCCTTTAAGACAGATTTTGCTATTTTGATAAGGAGCTGGCATTCAGGAAACAGATCGAGCAAAGACGACCACGAAATTACGACTTTTGGATTTTCCGGAGGGTTGTACTTTAAGAAGTTTTTTATCCAAAAAATTCCCGCTTCGTCGTACTCCAACATACCGTATTCAGACAGTTGCTTATACCCTATGCCATACCGTATTTCGTCAAACTTTAAAATCCTCGATACGGTATGTTTGTCGACAGGTACAGCTCCGACCATTGTCGTTTGCGGCGATGTCAGCATGAATAGGAAAATAAGACGTGCGTCAGAACTAAGAGCGTTGAATTTCGCGTCATTCCAAATTCTCACGTCAATTTTTTTATAGCGAGCCATATCGTTACCTGCACTATTTCAACTTTTTCCAAATTGACAACGAGGGAAAACGCAATTTGAAGTACGGCAAATAACTTTTAGGAATGCCGTGTTTTTTCCAATACGTAATAGAAGCCGGATTGAGTCCTAGTTCTTTAGCTAGCGCTCTTTGTTGCCCTCTGTTGTGCCAAAAGAAACCTTTGTATTGAGAAACAATCTCATCAAATACTTTCTTCTTTAAATCGTTATCCATGGCGTTAAATTATTAAAACGTATTATTTAAACATTTTAAATTATATACGAAAATATTTAAATGTTTAAACGTTTAAAAATTTAACGTTTTTGTTAGATTTCTTTAAAATTGGTATTAAAGGAGTTTCATTATGAAGACGTACAAAGACCGACTATCAGAGCTTCTTTTGGCTCATGGAATGTCTAATGCCGAACTAGCAAGAAAAATTAATGTATCGGCTCCTACTATTACTTATTGGCTAGGTACACGGACGAAGGGTCTTAAATACGAAGATGCTGTAAAAATTGCTGAGGTTTTCGGCGTTAGTCCTGACTGGCTGATTTATGGTGAAGAAAAAGACGAAAAAGAACCTAAAGAGAGTACAAGCGATCAAACGATTTATCTAAAAAAAGTCAATTTGCGAGCTTCATGCGGGACTTTATGCTCATACGAAGATAAGCAAAACGATGCGGATGTGATAGATGGTTTGAGAGTCGGCGTCCTTTGGTTTAAAAACAATTTTCCTCAATACCAGCCGCAAAACGTTCAAATAGTTACAGCGTCTGGTGATTCTATGGAACCGTTGATAAATGATGGTGACCTCGTTTTTGTTGACGTTAGCAAAAACGAATGTGATCGAGACGGTGTTTATTTCCTATTTTTAGATGGTCAATATTTTATTAAACGAGTTCAAAGGAGTTTCGGACGACGTTTAATCCTAATCTCTGACAATAACAAATATAGAGATATTGAGATAAACGCAGATAGCCAAATCGAATTTCACACAATAGGTCGAGTAATCAAGACGTTTAAATCAACTGATATTTAATCCAACGTAGGAGAGCGATCATGGAGTTAATAGATAAATTTAAAGCGTTAGGCATGAAGTCTAAGAAAATGGCTGAAAACCTCACTAACGAGGAAATTACAAAGACAGCGTTAATCATGCCGTTTATTCAGCTTTTGGGCTATGACGTATTTGACCCGTCTGAGGTTGTGCCTGAGTTTCAAGCGCAAGCAGGCGTAAAGAAAGACCAACGAGTTGACTATGCTCTGTGTAAAGATGGTAATCCTATTGTTCTAATTGAGGCTAAGGCTTACGGAGCATCTCTTGATAAAGATCAGCTCGACCAACTTAAGCGTTATTTCCCGTTTGTAAAAACGGCGCGTGTTGGAATATTGACAGACGGTAATAGATATCGCTTCTTTACTGACTTAGAAGTCGACAATGTGATGGATGATTCTCCGTATTTTGAAGTCAGTTTAGAAAATATTAACGATGACGATTTAGACAAGATTCTTCTGCTAGCTAAAGACAAATACAATGATGAATCGACAATTAAAATCGCTGAGCAGTTGAAGTTTACAAAGCAATTCAAGTTAATTCTTTCTAAACAATACGAGCAGCCGGAAGAAGATTTCGTTAGATTCTTTGCAAAGAAAGTATGGAATGGTCAAATCAATCAAAACGTTAAAGACAAGCTAACTCCATTACTAAAAGAATCCTTCAGACAGTGGACTGAGGAAAAAATTAACGCAAGACTTCGTAAAGCGATTGAAGGAGAAGAAAAACAGCAAGAAGAACAAGCTGAATCTATTGCTGAACCGGCTAGCACTACTCCAGAAGCTAACGATCTCGATAAATTGGGCTTAAATATTGTTAAAGCAATCCTAGCCGATGTTTGCGATGTTTCTAGAATTGCTCTTAGACCGTCAAAATCTTATTGTGCTGTCCTATTAGACGATAACAATAGAAAAACGTTAGTCAGATTCTATTTTCAAAACCCCGAAAGATTAAAAATCGATCTATACGGATTTATGCGTGTAGAACCGCCATTCCAAATTTCATGTGTAGAGGATATTTATAACTATAAAGATAAAATCATTGAGATATTCCAGCGTATAGAGGCTGGAGACACTGGACTAAATCAACAAACTGACGATAAACAATAGTCTTCATTCAAGTTTTTAATGGAAACCGCCTCCGGGCGGTTTTTTTGTTGCTCATCATTAAGAAAATCATCCCAAACAACAAAATATTTAAATACCTTTATTAGTATTTTCCCTAAATTTTACAATTAAAATCTTTTAATGCTTGATTCAAATATTTAAATGTTTTAATATTTTCATATCAATTTTTAAACGTTCTTTAACAAGTCTTACCGATAATTGTCAGGTAAGGCACAAGCTCCTAAACGTGAGTAAAGCGAAAGCGCATGGAGCTACAAGGCGGCAATGAATTGCGCCTAAGCATGGGGATCGAAAGTGAACCAGCGGCAGAGAGAATGCTGAAAGTATTGTGACGTTAGAGTCGTCAGGTGCGATTAGGGGCCGTTCAGCAAAGACAGTTCATAAATAAAAGCGCGTCGGCTAACGATTTTTGGAGGATTGCTCGTTAGCGTCCTTCGGCGCGCTTCTATTTGAAGTTGCTAAATACAAGCGTCCGCCAGCATTCCGCGATATGCAGTAGATCTCCTTACCACACTACGGCGGGCGCTTCTATTTGTTGATTGAGCTATTAGAAAAATCCTAATAACTCATTCATAAGCCTCCGCGCCCGGGTCATGTACTGCTAATCAACCCGAAATCGCAAATACAGCGCGGGGGCTTATGAATAACGTTTGACTGCATATAAATAAGTCCCGCGTCGTTTTCTTAATTAACTGTTAGTTCCAGTTTTTACCGATGGCGGGGCTTTTTTATGTGTGGTCGTTTCTACATATTTAAAGGAGATAAACATGATTCTTACAGATGCCGAAAGAAAAGAAATCAAAAACGAATTGATTGAGTCAATCGTTGAACAATGGGGATCGAATGGAAAATTCGATTGTCTCGATACAGCGCTCAAATCAGCAATGCCGATGATCGTTGAGGCGTTACTTTTTAGTGACGGGAAACTTACGTTAGACGTTACGAAACTCTCCGATGCAGCCGAAGCCAAGTCCGAGCTAGTCAAATACATGCGCTCTTTCGAGTCTCTCAGAGCTTGCGACTTCGTTAATGACGAACTCATTAAAGAAGCGAAAGCAAATGATACGGTGTACTTCTAATGAGGTGCCTTATGTTTAAAGGTATGAACGGCGTCCAGTTGGTCGCTATCACAGGAGCGGTAACGCTCCTTTTTTCATGTCTCGGACGTTTCTTAATGATGAAAACCGAGGACGGTGAATACTTTTTCGCTGTGCTCTTAGCCACATCGTTATTAGGCGCAGCCATCGTTTTACCGCTCTTTCTCGTAGGGTGGTTTTAATGCAGTACACGCCTAGAACGTGTCCAGGCCCGGGCGATTTATGGCATCTGAGCTGGCAGGAAGAAAAGCGCCAAGCCGAATATGAACGGCTCCTTGAGGATTTCTTTGAGAAATACATCCCTCGATACTGCGATGAACGGATTAACGAGCTTGCAGAAGCGGGCGAGGATGAACGACATCCCGAAATCGAGCCAATCTTTGACGCCTATCTGAAAGATAACGATTGGCACTAACTGTAGGAAGTTTACGAATGTCGAAAATGATGAATTACATGATGAATGAGGCTGAAGCAGGCCGTTTCGAGTTTCATGAGCCACCAGACTATCCCGACGAAGCGGAATACTACGGACACGGCTTTACGTTCGCTGACGCTAGAGAGCTTTTAGGGAACGCTCCTAAAGACGCTCCGATGACTGACGAACAACTCGATGACTTCGCTAACTACGTCACGAAGAAATCAAAAGAAAAGGATTTCGTACCCTTCGAAGATGACGAAATCCCATTCTAAACAGTAAAACCGAACGGAAATCTACGAGAGGCGCCCACCGCCTCTCAAATATAGATTTAGTTCAATCGCGATAAGGATAACACTAAATGAGCTACAGTTGTTTAATTTTGGGCGAGTCCGGTACAGGAAAAACGTGCTCACTGAGAAACCTCGACCCAACAAAATGCTTACTGATTCAGCCAGTGCGCAAGCCGTTGCCGTTTCGTAATCTCGGCTGGAAAGAACGTAAAGAAAAAGGTGACGGCGGAAACGTTTTTGTTACGACAAACACGCTTTACATGCTCGAAGCTATGAAGCGGGCGACAGCGGACATCATCATCGTTGACGATTTTCAGTACATTCTCTCGTTTCAGTATATGCAGAGACGTAATGAAAAGTCGTTCGATAAATTCCTTGATATCGGCGGCGCTGGATTCGATATCTGCAAACTAGCGTCAGAGCTTGGAGAGAATAAACGAGTCTACGTACTTGCTCATACGCATACTGAAGACGGCAGGACACGCATTAAAACGCTCGGGAAACTGCTGGATGACAAGATCGTTCTCGAAGGTATGTTTACCACGGTTTTACGTACAGCCGTAGACGGCGATAACTACCTATTCTCTACGCACAATTCAGGAAGCGATACCGTGAAATCGCCAATGGGTATGTTTAACGAGCACTTCATAGAAAACGATTTAGCCGCTGTAGATCGAACTATTTGCGAGTTCTACGAAATTGAAGCGGCACCCTCTCATGTTTCATTGACTAATAAAAGGATAGAAAATGCGTAATACTAAATTCAGCTTGAATGTTAAAAACGCTCGTACAGTCGGCGGCGCGTCTTACATCACCACCTCCGGCGCTTACATCGGAAAAATCACTGCGGCACGTATCTACGACACGCCGAAGGGTTCAACGATGCTTTCGCTTGATTTTGAGTCTAATGAAGGCGATAAGGCGCACATGCAGACTTGTATTTACAAAGATGATGGCAC
>ERZ773168.765-NODE-765-length-30610-cov-11.534610_pt1 | contig 30610 bp, 33 predicted proteins | sample MGYA00511261_ERZ773168 | MGnify/ENA primary metagenome ERZ773168 (study PRJEB29015, sample SAMEA2737855) | human gut metagenome | biome: human gut; feature: human-associated habitat; material: faeces | place: China | collected 2012 ... | reverse complement strand
TGTTGTGATCCTTCATAGGTGTTTCAACAACATACTTATCCTTTCCTGTTGGCTTATGTGTAAGGATAGAACCATCAATACCGATTCTTTCTACAAGACCCTTTGCGATAACGCTCTCATCTTCCATATTGATTAACTGATACTTAAGTGATGAGCTTCCGCAGTTTAATACTAAAATATTCATTCTTATTAATCTCCTATAAAATTAAATATAAGTTATATAATCATTTAATATAATATAAATCATTTAACAATACTTTCTTTATCGGTTCACCAATAGCACTATATTCAAAATAAAAATATCATATTAAATAATCAGTCTATGTTAGTTATACAAACAATATGAGGGGCAAATAATTCGTCCCTCATATTATTATAAATGATGTACCTGACTGCCGCGTAGCAATCATATCATCAAAATGTATGTACACAATTATTTAGCAGCATCCTGAGCCTGAACTGCTGTCATAGCTACAACACCAACGATATCTTCTGCGAAGCATCCTCTTGAAAGATCGTTAACTGGCATTGAAAGACCCTGAAGAACTGGACCATAAGCGCCAGCCTTAGCAAGTCTCTGAACTAACTTGTAACCAATGTTACCAGCTTCAAGTGAAGGAAATACTAATGTATTAGCCTTACCAGCAACCTTGCTGTTAGGAGCCTTAAGTGCTGCAACTTCTGGAACTAAAGCAGCATCTAACTGAAGTTCACCATCAACAGCGATGTCTGGGTACTTTTCGTTAGCAATCTTAACTGCATCAGCTACCATAGTTACTCTTTCGTGCTTAGCACTTCCGTATGAAGAGAATGAAAGCATAGCAACCTTAGGTTCTGCACCAACAAAGCTCTTGAATGAATCTGCAGATAATGCTGCAACTTCTGCAAGCTTCTCTGAATCAAGATCTGGGTTAACAGCACAGTCAGCGAATACGAATAATCCATTCTCGCCTAATTCACAGTTAGGAACCTCCATAAGGAAGAAACCTGATACACTGCTGATACCTGGCTTAGTCTTTAATAACTGAAGAGCTGGACGGATTGTGTTACCTGTTGAGTGGCATGCACCAGATACTGCTCCATCAGCATCTCCACATTTACACATAAGGCATGCATAGTACATATAATCCTTCTCCATCTGTTCCTTAGCCATCTCAGGTGTAACACCCTTCTTAGCTCTTAATTCAACGAACTTGTCGATATATTTCTGCTTATTAGGATCATTGAATGGATCTACGATTGTAGCACCTGTAATATCATATCCCTTGCTGTTCTCAGCGATTTCTTCTGGTGTACCGATGATTATAAGATTAGCGATACCTTCCTTTAAAATCTTCTCAGCAGCTGCGAATGTTCTCTTATCCATAGATTCTGGTAAAACGATAGTCTTCTTATCTGCTTTTGCTCTAGCGTAAATTGTGTCAATAAATGCCATGATTACTGACTCCTCCTTAAAATATGAATTTCGGCACATTATGTTTACCATTATGTTACCGCTACTTTTGCCCTCATTATATACCTTTTTTTTGCGTAAGACAAGGTGAGGATTGTTCTAAATGTTAAGCAATTTTACTGAATTATGTCTATAATCCAATGTTATTTAAGCTGCTGCATTATCATTTATGGTATCTATAACCTTTTTAATTCCAAACCACACAGTTAAATCTGTGAATATATCTACAACGCTACACTCATCACTTCTCTATATGGATTGACCGTAGACAATCCTATTTTAGCAATCTGACCATCTATAGGCATAAATAAATCCTGTAATACAGCAAATGCCTGTCTCATCTGCTCCTTATCAAGACATTTGCCAAGTGTAATATGCGGCATCCACGAATATGGCTGATAAAATTTGCTTATATTAGTTTCTGGAATTGTTGCAAATTCATTATATATGGATATTGAAAGATCCATCATATACTCGTTAAACACAGGTGCGGCATATATCACGCGTGGAAAAAGCTGTCCGACCGATACTATATTTATTGTATTATTTACAACGCCTTTTTCTTCTAAAGGCTGTAACTTTTCCCTGCATACCTTTTCAAATGCTGGAATTAACACATCAACATTCCTTGCCTCAATTGCACTGATTGTAAGATGAGGCATAACATTATTCCTTATCATAAAATCATTGCCTGTTTTATCGGCAATTTTTTGTTGCAGATGTTTCAATATTTTATTAGTATTTTCATCAAAATACGCTGATATTAAATACATACATAACACTCCTTGAACATATAATCTATGCCAACAGCATACTATTTTCCAACTGCTGAATTGTATATGTTTCCTCTTAATTTAACTCACACTTTTTATCATACCCTTACAGGACCTCTCACAAAATCGCCCAGTTCTTTAACTCCATACTTTCCAGCAGCAATCATATTATAAATATTAGCCGCATGTATATCATCAAGCAGCATTTCCTTATAGTCAGCGGTCTTTGTTATAAGTGGGACTTCGACAGTTTTTCTTATATATGAAAGATACTCCTGCCCCTTTTTATCAAATCCTAGCACTCTTATATATGGCTCATTGGAATATTTTTCCATATGTTTTTTATCAAGCCCTAGCGTTATCCTTACAAGTGCTCTTTTTATTCTGGAAAGCGGCACTTCTTTTGTCTTTATATGTTCGCACAGGCTTCCAAATGAAAACACCCCATTATCTTTACTTTCTGCCCCCTGTGGTACTGTCCTTGTTATCATATCCATAGCCGACTTATATAATCTGCCAGCAATTTCCTTGTTTACATCTGGATACTTCATAACATTTTCTATAAATACATTTTTATCATAACTACTCGCAAAAAGTATATCTAAAAGTCTGGTAAATAACGCTTCTGTTATGTCATCAGGATATATATAATTCGTATTTGAGGATAATATTAACCCCGCTTTTACAGGTATATATTCCGATATATTAATAATATTAATATTATTATTTCTTTCATTATTTATATCATTATCATCTTTCGTTATAGTATCTATAGTGTCACCAGCTACGCAATCACTATCTATACATTTTTTCATTCCATTTTTAAGATTTTCTCTCAATGCCGTCGCACTTGCATACTCACTCCTTATATCTGTATCATTATAATCATCTCCCTGTCTCTTTATGGTATAAGGCTTGATAGCATAATTATTTTTTATGATAGCTTTCAGATATTCAACCGCAAGTATGTTATTAGAACTTGTAAGCATTGCCGCAGTGTCTTTATCCGTCAGCTTCTCCACGACCTTCTGTCTTGCGGCAGCATAGGATATTCCATTGGCAGTGTATTTAGATATTTCCTTATATAGTGTATCTTCGTTATCACACAAAATGTGCGCAAGCTTAGAAAGCCTTTCTATATTCCCGCTCTCACTTCCAAAAGCAATACTGTCGGCTTTTATATAATCAAGAACCTTTAAAGCACCAGCGGCAAAGCTCTCAGCACTTGACACAGCATAATTAACAGGCAGTTCAATAACAAGATTAACTCCACTGTTAAGTGCCATAGAAGCACGCGTATATTTATCAAGAACCGCCGGTTCTCCGCGCTGTACAAAATCCCCGCTCATAACAGCAACACTTATATCCGCCCCTGTAAGCTCCATTGCCTTATTAAGATGATATAAATGTCCATTATGAAATGGGTTGTATTCTGTTACAAGTCCTACTGCTTTCATATATAAATCCCCTTACATTTTAATTCTGTCAATAATTCTATAAATATTTTGTGCATATTATATCATAATTTCTGCGTTGTTCTTCAACGCATCCGAAGTTTCGAAGAAACTTCCAAGTGACTACGAAGTAGTCATATTATATCATATGCCCTGCGTTGCTTTTCAACGCATCCGAAGTTTCGAAGAAACTTCTAAGTGACTAAGAAGTAGTCATATTATATCATAACATAATTATAATAAATGTTATCTCTATAATTGATAAATCAGTAAGCAAATCCAATTATAATTAATATTAAACACAGCGAATATATCCAACACACAAAAATCCCCCGTAAGCTTTTGCTCCGGGGGATTTTTTACTATATAAGTTATTTCAATATAAACACTCTGTTATATACTAATTACTATATAACTTATGATGTCATATAACCTACATCAATATATTAATTCTAAAATGTGTAATTAATTCTTAAAACTATGTATAGGCGCAGGTATTCTACCTGGTCTGTTTACAAATGCTGAGCAGTCAAATGTATTAACCGGCATAATAGGAGCATAGCCTAAAAGTCCGCCGAATTCTACAGTTTCGCCAACACCTTTTCCAACAACAGGTATTACTCTTACAGCTGTTGTCTTCTGGTTTACCATACCGATAGCTGCTTCATCTGCAATGATACCAGATATTGTAGATGCCTTTGTATCTCCTGGTATAGCAATCATATCAAGACCTACAGAACATACACATGTCATAGCTTCAAGCTTTTCAATAGTAAGTGAACCCGCATTAACTGCATCAATCATTCCCTGATCTTCACTTACCGGAATAAATGCACCACTAAGTCCGCCTACATATGATGAAGCCATTACGCCGCCTTTCTTAACCTGATCGTTAAGAAGTGCAAGTGCTGCTGTTGTTCCCGGAGCACCGGCTCTCTCAAGTCCGATTTCTTCAAGAATTTCTGCAACAGAATCACCAATTGCCGGTGTTGGGGCAAGTGAAAGATCAATTATACCAAATGGTATGCCAAGTCGTCTAGAAGCTTCCTGAGCAACAAGCTGTCCTACTCTTGTTATCTTAAATGCTGTCTTCTTGATAGTTTCGCAGAGTACTTCAAAGCTTTCTCCTCTTACACTTTCAAGCGCATACTTAACAACACCCGGACCACTGACACCTACATTGATAATAGCATCATCTTCTGTAACTCCGTGGAAAGCTCCTGCCATAAATGGATTATCATCTGGAGCATTACATAATACAACAAGCTTTGCACAGCCAAGAGAGTCTGCATCTTTAGTTAATGCAGCAGTCTCTTTAACTATTTCGCCCATAAGTCTTACAGCATCCATATTAATACCCGTCTTTGTAGAGCCAACATTTACTGAGCTGCATATAAGTTCTGTAGATGCAAGTGCTTTAGGAATTGAACGGATAAGCAGTTCGTCGCTCTTTGTCATACCCTTTGATACAACAGCAGAATAACCGCCTATGAAATTAACTCCGACTTCATGGGCAGCCTTATCAAGTGTCTTTGCAATAGTTACATAATCGTCAGGTGTTTTACAGCATGAGGCACCAACTAATGAAATAGGTGTTATAGAAATTCTTTTATTAACTATTGGAATACCTATTTCCCTTGAAATATCCTCTCCTGTCTTTACAAGGTCTTTAGCAAGAGTTGTGATTTTTTTATATATTTTTTCATTTACTTCATCAAGATTCTCGCTTGCACAGTCAAGAAGATTGATACCAAGTGTAATTGTTCTTACATCAAGATTTTCCTTCTCAACCATTTTGTTGGTTTCAGTAACTTCATATATGTTAATCATTTTTCTCCTCATTTCCGCATCGCCAATGGCGTATACTTAATAATAGTTAATTAAATTCTGTGCATCATATCAAAGATTTCTTCTCTCTGACATTTAATTACAACACCAATTTCCTTGCCAAGATTCTCAAGTGCTGTTACAACTTCATCAAAGCCTGTATTGGAATTTGATAAATCAACTATCATCATCATATTAAAATAACCTGATACGATAGTCTGGGAAATATCAAGAATATTAATTTCTGTCTTAGCAAGATATGTACACACCTTTGCTATGATACCAACAGTATCCTTTCCTACAACTGTAATTACACATTTTTTCATAATAGTCCTCCATTCTTTGCATTTGTGCATATGTATTTATGTAAATATGCTCTCGCATATTTATACCACTGTAGTGCTATATTTCAAGAAGTGTTGATGGCTCACTTCTCTTTGCTACCTCTATATGAAAATCTTTAGACTTGTATTCATTATCACTTAAGTCTATCTCTAACTTAACTGTTTCATATGCAAGCTTATCATAATTATTCTCTTTGCTTAAATGTCCAAGGTATATCCCTTTAATGTTATCATTAAGAAGAGAATTGATAAGCCTTGCTGATGAATCATTCGACAAATGTCCTTTATTGCCAAGTATGCGCTGTTTAAGATAATAAGGATAACTTCCTATCTGAAGCATATTAATATCGTGGTTGGCTTCAACAAGCATCATATCCGAATTCTCAAGATTATCAATAATATAGTCATCATAATATCCAAGATCTGTTATGACCGAAGCTTTGTTATTATCGCAATATACACTGTAGGCAACTGGTTCATTGGCATCGTGCGATACACTGAAACTATGTATTGTCATATCTTTAAGATGAATATCTGTATCAGCTTCAATTATATGGTAATAATCTGAATCTATATTCCCAAGGCTCGTAGCTGCCTTAATTCCATTAATTGTTCCGTCTGTTGAATATATTGGTATTCCATCTTTTCTTGACATTACGCCAAGTCCTTTTATATGGTCAATATGTTCGTGTGTAACAAATACTGCATCTATATCCTTTAATGATACATCTATGCTGTTAAGCCCTTCTTCTATCTTCTTACGGCTTATTCCAGCATCTATTAATATATGTGTATCATCTGAACCAATATATATACAGTTGCCACTACTGCCGCTTGCAATCGGCATCATTCTCATAAGTCAATCCTCATTTCTATTATTATGAATTATAAATTCTTCACATTACTTAAAGCTTGTTATTCCCAGAATATCTTTATATCATCACCATCATTTAGCGGTGCTGTATATTCACTTCTGACACCATTATGTAATATTACAATATTTCCTTTGGGTTTGGAAAGGTCAAAGTCATAAAACTGGAATAAATCAACAAGCACATAATCACTCTTTCCCTTTAATACAACAGGTGTCCCATTAACGATTATTGACACATCCCTGATTGGCCTTTGAATATCAGGTGCTGTATTAAATGAAGCTCCATCGGCTGATTCTTGTGTATCACCAGCATTATTATTACCTTTAGTCGCATCAGACATATCAGACGAATTATTATCATCACTATCATTCTGGACTGCCGGTCCATTTCCAGCTTCATTATTCTGCTCAGTATTGTTATCTGAATAATAACCTCCGTCAGCATCTTCATTTTCTGTATCATCTTCTAAATCAGCATAGCTTGTCTGCTTAGGCACATTGCTAAATGAAACCATAAAATTCTCATAAACCTTAGTATGTTTATTAGCTGGCATATTATTAACTAATACATCATAATCTTTATAGTCCAGGTCAAGGAATGTAAATAACTGTTCTACTGTATAGAAGTTCTCTATTCTTATTGAGTCTTCATTTCTGATATCATAGAATTCTGACTTTAATTCACCATTAACATATGCAAATCTTGGGCAGACGATATTCTTTCCATTGACAACAAATGTTATATCTGAACCAAATTCTTCTATCTGTCCTAAAGTAATTGAAGCTGGCTCACCAATCGTTGACTCCTCAACAAATATGACATCATTCTGCTCAATTGCTGTATTAAGGCTGGCAGGCTTATTATTAAGTGTAATAACTGCACCTTCCCCGGCAAGACCTCTTACAAGCCTTACTTTGCCATTAACCATAAATTCAATCTGAGCACCCCGTCTTGGGAAAAGCTTCTCATTAGGATAACCTATCTGCATAATCGCATCAAATACTGTGAGCTTATTATTATCATATAACTTAATACGCTCATTATTGACATTAACAAATATAAACTTATTCTTCTGTGTATAATAATTCGTACATATACCTACTGGTGTTACATATAAAGAATCTTTCTCAAAGCCTTCAACATTAAAATCCACTGTTGTAAGGACTTCCTTTCCTCTTATTGCAACTCTTTCAGGTGCTATGCCAAGACTCTTAGCAAGTACCTTGGTGTAACTTGGCATTTTACCGCCACCACCTACAACGAATACAGCATTTACCGGCTTACCGCCATTAAGCTCGATAATCTTATCTGATGTCGACTTTGCCATATTATCAATTGATTCTTCTGCTATTGCCTGTATCTCGCTTGAAGCAACCCTCTGTTCAAGTCCCATAATATCATTGAACACAACCTCTTTATTGTCCGGATTGCTTGCGGATATCTTAATAGTCTCCGCTGTGTTGAAGTCAACAAGATAATTCTTTGCAATCTTTTCTGTTATCTCATCACCTGCTAATGGAATCATACCATAAGCCACAATGCTTCCATCTTTAGTAATACATATATCCGATGTACCCGCTCCGACATCGACAAGACATATGTTAAGAAGTCTGTACTGTTCTGGAATCGCAATATTCATTGAAGCTATTGGCTCTAATGTAAGTGAAGCAACATTAAGCCCAGCATACTCTACTGCCTCGTAAAGTCCATCTACAACTTCTTCCGGAAGAAATGTAGCAATAAGCTCAACAAATATTTTTCTAGCCTTATGCCCCTCAAGGTTACCTATATCATAACCATTAAGCTGATATCTTATAGGTGTATTGCCTACACAGTAAAATCTGTCTTTCTGTGTGGCATCATTGATTGAGTGATGTGCATTCTCTACCGCAAGAAGATTAAGCGAATATATATCCTCCGCTGTAACTCTTGTCTCTTCTTCAAATTCATACTCGGCAGTCGCATTAACTGTTCTTAAAACCCTGCCCGCAGCAGCTATACATACATCTTTAAGTTCCATATTAAGCTGCCTTTCAAGTGAAAGCTTAACCTGACGTATTGTGTCGCCTACTTTATATATATCGTGTATCTGTCCATCAAGCATAGCACGCGTTGTATGGAGCTGCTGTGCCATTGCTGCTATTTTAAATCTGCCATATTCAAGATAACCTACAACGCCAACAACGCTCCTTGTTCCTATATCAAGACCAAACACATAACTATTGTTGGAATTCCTTTCTTTATCCATATCATATCCTCATTTCTGCCCACATTTTAACACAAGAGCCACTTTAGCTCAATAAAATGTTTTGTATCTGTCTGAAAGTATATTCTAAATCCTTATTATTATCAATACAATAGCTGCATTTATCTTTAATATTCTCTAATGCCTGCTGGCTCTTTAATATATTATCAATCTTTTCATCACTATAGCCACGGCTTTCTTTTAAGCGCCGTCTTCTTATATCCTCTGAGGTGTCTATATACCATACCTCATCGCAGAATACATCATAATGTTCTGTAAGCAGCAGTGCTGACTCAACAAATGTATAATCTAATCTTCCAGCTATTTTATTATTCGTTATGCGTGTGATAACCTCCTGCTTTACTGCCGGGTGTACTATACTATTTACTGCCATACGTTTATTGGCATTAGAAAATATTATATCTGCCAGCTTCTTTTTATCAATCTCTCCAGTTTCATCGACAATATCTTCGCCAATCAATGCTATCATCATTTCATATGTCTTAGAACCTTTTGTATACAATCCTTTGGCTACATCATCTGTCATAATAATATCACAGTTGTAATTATCAGCTAAATATTCAAGAACCGCTGATTTACCAGCACCAACTCCACCTGTTATTCCAATTGTCTTCATAAGTAGTCCTCATTTATAGTTATAATATACTTTCTATATCTATAGTATTAATGTGCCTCAAGCCAGTTTTTACCCTGCTTTATATCTATTTCAAGTGGAACTTTAAGACTTACTGCCTCTTTCATACCCTCTGTTAATATCTGTCGTACTTCATCAATTTCATCTATAGCTGTTTCAACTAAAAGTTCATCGTGAACCTGTAATATAAGGTGTGATTTAAGACCTTTTTCCTTTAATGCCCTGCTGACCCTAATCATAGCAAGCTTAATAATATCAGCCGCTGTTCCCTGTATTGGTGCATTCATAGCAACTCGTTCCCCAAATGAACGCTGCATAAAGTTACCAGATGAAAGTTCAGGTATCTCTCTTCTTCTGTTAAACATTGTAAGAGAATATCCTTTTTCTTTGGCAGAGCTTACAAGTCCATCAATAAATTCTTTAATTGATGGATATGTCGCAAAATATTTGTCAATATAAGCCTTAGCTTCTTTTGGTGTAATACTTAAATCCTGACTAAGTCCAAACGAACTCATTCCGTATATTATTCCAAAATTAACTGCCTTGGCATTGCTTCTCTGCAATGGTGTAACCTCATCTATAGGAGTATTAAATACCTCTGCTGCTGTTGCCCTGTGAATATCTTCTGATGAATTATATGCAGCTATAAGCTTCTCATCACCTGACATATGGGCAAGTATTCTTAACTCAATCTGTGAATAATCGGCATCAATAAACACATAGCCGTCTTTTGGAATGAATACCTTTCGTATCTTCTTTCCCATCTCCATTCGTATTGGTATATTCTGAAGATTAGGGTCTGTACTGCTTATTCTTCCCGTAGCAGTAATTGTCTGGTTAAATGTTCCGTGAATCCGGCCATCTTCTTTAATATATGCTGTAAGTCCGATGGCATATGTTGAATTAAGCTTTGCTAACTGTCTATATTCAAGTATCTTCTTAACAATTGGATAATCTGGTGCAAGCTTATCTAAAATATCTGCGGCTGTAGAGTAACCACTTTTTGTCTTCTTTCCGTTAGGCATACCCATTTTCTCAAACAGAATAACACCAAGCTGTTTAGGCGAATTAATATTAAATTCTTCGCCTGCAAGCTCATATATCTCTTTCTCAAGGACATTTATCTTCTCTGTAAGTACCTTTGAGTAATCATCAAGCTCATTCTTGTCAACCCTTATACCGAATCTTTGCATATCGTAAAGCACGAATACAAGAGGCATTTCTATATCATTGTATAATGAATACATATCCTCTGATATAAGGACATCTATAACAGACTGTGCACATCTATAATTTACATATGCCTTAAAGCAGGCAAGTTTAAACAAGTTCGCATCATCAATATCAAAGCTTTCCTTTATGCTTCTCTTTCCAAGAAGCTCTGTCTGTGACATAATAAGCATTGAAAGGTATTCTCTTGCCAGTGCTTCATAATCATATCTTTCATTATTGGGATGAATAAGATATGCAGCAATTGCTATATCCATAAATGCCTGTTCTGATACTTCAAGGCTGTCATCGTTATTCCCATCTGTATAGTTATCAAAAATGTAAAGATAGTCTTTAAGATTATCTATTACAATATTCCTGTTATCTGAACACTTTATTAATATCATAAGCTTATCTTTTAAATAATCAGATGTAATAAAGCCTCCAGCTGGAATATAATATATATCCTCATCAGAATATGATATCGAAACTCCAAGGAGCTCGTCTTCTGCAATTATTCCAAGTCCGATTTTTTTATTTTCTTTAATATATGAAGCTGCTGTTTCAAACACTTCCTCGGCTTTCGCAAAATCCTCCACCTTATTAAAATGTTTACAACATTGAGGCTCTGACTGTGTACCATTGTCACATCTTTTAAGCATATTCTTGAAATCGTAACGCTTAAAAAGCTTATATGACTCCTGATTAAACATATCATTAATATCCGCATTATTAATGTCATAATCGACATCAACATCTATCTTAATCTCTGATAAATAACGGCTTAATTTAATCTGCTCAATATTTTCTTCTATTGATTTCTTAGCCTTTGGCGGCTTTAATTCTGATATATTATCAATAATATTATCTATATTATGATACTTTATTATTAAAGCTGAGGCTGTCTTAGGGCCTATTCCCGGTGCACCAGGTATATTATCAGAGCTGTCACCCATAAGTGCCTTCATCTCTATGAATTCCGCAGGTGTTACGCCATAAAGTTCTTTTACATCTTCTGGATAATAATCTTCAACCTCTGTAACTCCCTTTTTAGTCTTTGGTATACGGATTTTGATATTAGTATCTGCAAGCTGCAACAAATCCCTGTCACCAGATACAATAGACACGGCAATTCCCTGCTTCTGCGAGTTCTTGGCTATTGTTCCTAGAATATCATCTGCCTCAAAGCCTTCTTTTTCTACTATAGTTATATTCATAGCTGTAAGTAGTTCCTTCATAAGCGGAACCTGCTGTCTTAACTCAGGAAGCATCGGCTTTCTTGTGCCTTTATAACCATCATATACTTTATGTCTGAAAGTTGGTGCACTAAGATCAAATGCAACTGTAACATAATCAGGCTTTTCCTCATCTATAAATTTAAACATAATATTAAGGAATCCATACATTGCATTAGTATGTATTCCTTCGCTGTTAGTTAAATCAGGCACTCCGTAGAATGCCCTGTTTAATATACTGTGCCCATCTATAAGCAGCAATTTACTCATTCTAAATCTCCATTCCAGCTGGAAATCCTGTAAATAGCAGGATACAAAATGCCGTATTACAACATTCCAGCTTTTAATAATATCTGATTATTATACAAATAATAAAAGTCAGAAGCATAATTACTTCTATCATAATATTCAATATTGTTATATTATGATTCCATTCTCTTATTGCATTGCATTTATCTATGCTTAGAGATAATTTCAAGTCAACTAATGTCTTAAAATCATAGCTGTCTATGCAGGCTTTGATAGCTGGAGGGGTATTTTTTGATATATTGTCTTCATCAAGTCCGTATGACACAATATAATATATCTCCAGTTCTTCTTTGCAGTCCTCACAGTTAAGGATATGCTGTATGAATTGTTCTTCCTGCTTTAATGAAAGATTGCCTTTGTCGTAATCTTTAATCATTTTCTGAATTTGCTTGCAATTATCCATAATATGCCTCACTGAACCAATGATTTTACCAACGGACGAAATCGCGCTGTAAGCGCTCTTCTGGTGTGGTATCCGAATTTAGTTTTCTTAATTCAGACTAAAAACCATTGGGGTATTTTAGTACGCCGTGCAGGTTCTGGAAAGCTTTGCTTTCCAGAACTGTCGGGCATTCGCCCTATCAGTCTAAAGCCCAAAGAAGAACTTTGTGCAAGCACAGTTCTTCCTCAGGCTTCAGACTGGCACGGCTCATTGCTTACGCACATTATAGCAGAAAATGCACAGACTTTCCATTAAAAGTCTGTGCATTATCAAAAAATACATTACTAATTTCAGGTTGTTACATTTAACGGATATTTATTTATCCCTGTTAATAACTCTTAATATGAGGTTGACAGCTTCATCTATACCATAGCTTGCACTGTTAATACATAAATCATAGTTGTATGCCTGCCCCCATATATTATTAGTATAGAATTTATAATAGCGTTCACGTTTTTTATCTAATTTAACCAACCTCTTTAATGCCTTAGAATATGGAATTTTCTCAAGTTCCATAATACGTCTTGCTCTCTGCTGTACAGGTGCAGTAATAAACACACTGACATGAGGTATATTATTATTCTTAAGAATAACGTCCGCACAACGTCCTATAACAATAAAGTCCTCTTTCTCAGCAAGTTCCCTAAGGATTTCTGATTCATTAAAAAATGCCGCATCATTAGCTGGAAGTCCGTGGTTACGGCTGAAACGCCTTGCCTTTTCAGGATTAATCATTTCGTGGCTTAAGTCAATCTTCTTGCTCTTCCATCTTGCATCTTTTTCTGCATCTTTACGGATAACAAGATCCTTGAAAATCTCAGCATCATAATAGTTAAGTCTTAATTTATCAGCAAGTGCAAATCCGATATCAGTACCAGCACTTCCCTCTGTACGGCTTATACATATTATCATTCTATTATCGTTGTTATTTCTATGGAAGTTAGATACATTTAACTCACTGATTGATGTATCAAGGATATCAACTGAACCAAATCCGTGAGGAAGTTCTGCTATCTCGTTTAATATGTCATTATACTGACGCATAAACTTAGACTTAGCTTCCTTATCCTTAATTGTTCTTGCCATATTTCCTACAAGAGCAACTTCACTTCTTAACAGATATCCGTGTGGGTTAGTATATATAAGTGCACTAAGCTTATCAAGACATTTGTCCGCATCACCTATAAATACTCGTCCAAGTTCTGAACCTACACTCTCATATACATTGCTATCAAGTTCATATATCTTCTTAGCAAGATTGTAGGCAATTGTCTTAGCATCATAATTTGATGACTTATTCTCATTATTGATACTATTATCAATATTATTAATATTATTATCGCTCATATTGCCTTCCTCCTATAAAAAGAATATTAATGTGTCAAGTATAAACACAGGAACTAAAATACCTATAGACCAAAGCATATATCCGAAGAAACCAGGCATTCTGACACCATTCTCGTCTGCAATGGATTTAACCATAAAATTAGGTGCATTACCGATATATGTACCGGCTCCCATAAATACCGCACCACAAGATATAGCAGTAAGAAGCTTCACAGTTATAATACCTGCACTTGTTGTAATACCATTTGTAAATCCTAATGTACCAGCAGTTGTAAAGAATACAAGGTATGTTGGTGTATTATCAAGGAAACTTGAAAGTGCACCTGTTGTCCAGAACATCTGCCATGCCTTGTTAATTCCAAGTGTTGGGCCAACAGCCTTAAGAATCATAAGAGCTGGCTGCATTGTAATAAATATACCTATAAAAAGTACAGCTACTTCCTGAATTGCACCCCAGTTGAAATGGTTCTTGGTTCTAATCTCAGATTGTGTTGTCTTAAATGACAATAACGCTGATAAAAGAATTATTGCAATCTCTATCATTGTAACAAATGAGAATGTTACTTCTCCAATATGTAAGCCCTTAAGCTCTCCGTTGGCTCCAATAAATGCTGGAACATTAGTAAGTGTACCACTGAGTACAACAGCAATTACGATTGTTACTATAAATATAATATTGTGAGCACCCTGAAGCTTTAATTCTGTTGACTCCTTACTTATATCAGGCACACTACCCTCAGCAATATCAAGTCTGTAATTATGTCTGTCAATCATATAGAATATTGGAAGCAGAATTACAAGATTAAAGCATAATACTGGAAGAAGATGTAAACTCCATGTAAACGGAACCCCTCTCATAAATCCCATAAGAAGTGGTGGATCACCAATTGGTGTAAGACAGCCACCCATATTAGAGATAAGGAATATAAAGAATATCATAATATGACTTCTTCTATGTCTCCAGGAGTTCATCTTAATAAGCGGACGAACCAATAACATACTTGCACCAGTTGTTCCTATTAGGCTGGAAAGAAATGTTCCTATTAATAATGTAATTGTATTTACTCTTGGTGAACCAACCAAATCACCATCAACAGATATATTACCTGTAACACAGAATAAACCAAATAATAAAATAATAAAACTAAGATAATCGTTAATTATACATTCAAGCACCGTTTCCGCTGCTGTTGATGCACCTTTTGTTACCGCATATGGAATGATAAATAAAAGTGACCAGAATATAACTGCGTGTATCTGATGACTTTCCCACCATTCAGCTTTCACAAGTGGCATAATTGCAATACATAAAAGTAATCCTGCGAAAGGGATACAAAGCCATAATGGCAACATAATAAATTCCTCCTGTTCATAATAATGATTATTTATTAGATAAACATAACCTCAATGTTTATTGCTAAAGAATTATAGTCCATTTATTAAAAAAATAAAAGCATTATTAAGTTTTTATTTAAAAACAACAAACCACTTTTCGCTTTTCACACAGCATTAATATATAAAAATACAACAAACAATATATAAGCATAACAAATAATATAAATACACAGACAACTATATATAAACACATAACAAGCAATCTATAAGTAAATGCCAAATTGTATATAAGCCATTTCTATTACATAGTCTATATGTTATACTTTAGACAAATAATTAATTAGTTTACTTATGGAGGTTATTATGTACGACTTAAATGTATTGATATTTGATATAAATAAAACTGCCGAAGATGAGGAACAGGTAAAAACATTAAACAACCTGTTAAGTCTCTTTGGCGGCAAAGCAGAGATAAAAAATAAGTTCGATAGAAACCAGCTTGTATTATCCTACGATGAAGAAAAGCTCAAAAAATGGAAAACAAGAAATGCAGGCCGCACAAGCAATTATTATAATCTTTCCGTTAAAGAAGTCAGGGAAATGATTAATACACTGGGTGCAGAGCAGGCAGCCGCCAAGCTTGGAATGACCAAGCAGGGAATGTATAAAAGGCTAAAACGCTGTCTGGAAATTGATACAGAACGATTCTAGCCATATCTTACACCAAAAATCACAAAAAGGAAGCCTTTATACAAAGACTTCCTTAATCTATTAATGCGGAAGATGGGACTTGAACCCACACGATAATTCCTTGAATTTAGCTTATTTACTGTGTTTGTTCGCTTTGCCTATTTTAACTTCTTGAATGCTTTTGAATGCTTTTTTCATATATTGTCCCTTTTGATAATAACTCTTTTTGTGTTTTTATTGTTGCTAAATCATAACTATAATTATTTTCATTTACTTCTGATGTGTGACCCATTAATGATGTTCTTGTTGTTATTGGTACTCCGTTTTGTATTAATGTCGAATTTATTGTCCTTCTAACAGAATGTATGCTTTTACTTTTAATAAATCCAGCTTGTTTTGTCCTATGGTTCATTATATTTGATATTTGTCTTGCACTCATTTTAGAACCATCTCTTTTTGAAAATAAATAATACGGCGTATAATTATAAAATTTTTGAACAGTCTTTATAGTTTCTAATAGCTCCATTATTTGTGGTGTAATTGGTAATACTCTTTCAGACCTGTTTTTTGTAAAATCTTGTATCGTATTTTCTTTTGTTAATGGATTATAAACTTCTTCATTTCTTATAATTATATAATCTGTATATATATCATTCCAAGATAATGCTGCTATTTCTCCTACTCTCATTCCTGTATATAAAGACATTAGTATAGCATAATTACCCATATAAAATTTATTTTTTTTAATACGTCTATTTATTTCTTCATATAATTTTATAGGCTCATCATTTACTAATATTCTATCTTCATTTTTTACAACAGGTTTTATACAGTATTTACTAAACTCTTTTGTTTCTATTTCTATCATAGGATTGTTTTTTATGTATTTTTTTGAAAACATATGTTTAAATGTTCCTTTTAGTAAACTTATTAATTCCTTTAAGGCTTTTATCCTAAGATTTTTTTGTTTTGTTGTAGATATTATAAAAGCTCTAATGTCTTCAGAGTCTATACTATTAATTAAACTTTGGTCTAATTCTGTATCTTTGAAAAAGCGTTTATAATCTGCTAAATATTTTTTATATGTGTTTGGACTTACATTTACTCTCTCATACTGAAAAGAGATATATATATTATAAGCTTCCTGAAATGTAATATTATCTATTTTTTTATCTTTTTGTTCGTGAGTTTCCCAATAATCAATAATAACATTATTTATAGCTGTTAATGTTTTTCTTCGTTTTAAAATTCTGCCTTTTTTTTCATCTGGTAAATAAGTCTGCCATCGACCATCAGATAATTGAGTTACTTCATAAGGATGTAATGATAATAATTCATTTTTTCTTTTCATTATTATTTCTTTTGATATAGTATCAATATCTACTATACCATTTTGTATCGCTAACTTCAATATTTCTTCTTGTGTAATAATAATCACACCTTTCTTTTTTATTTATATAAAAAAAATAATGTGTTTCCTGTTTTTAGCTTTTTTAAGAATATCTATAAGTGTTAAGTAATTTTAAAAATTTATTACACAAAAAAATCTTCTTGCATTATTATAAAAAACAAAAAATAAGGGGATTAGGTTATGAGAGTTTTAATAAAAGACACAAAATTTTGTGATATATTTGAAGTAGTTGATGTTTATTATGAAATTAGAAATAATATAGAAGGAATTCACTTTGAACCATTAAGAATAGATTATTATGATGTTTTTATTTTAAATGTAAGTAAATATACATCGGAAAATATATGTAAGGAATTATTATTAAAAGGTTATATTGACCTTTCTATGTACTCTTATATAACTATTGATGAATATGAAACATAATATATTTTAAAATGTATAAAAATAGGAGACCCTTTTAAAATTGGTCTCCTAAAAATATTATTTTTGATTATTATTTCCCGTAATACAATTAGTTTTTAAAAAATTTATTAAACTTTCTTTATTATTATTATCGGAATAAAACAATGTAAGGTTGTTATAAAATTCTAATTTTTTATCAACAGGAATGGAAAAAATACCAAAACCATTTTGTATCATATACATATTAGTTATTAATGTTGCTGTTCGTTTATTTCCATCATTAAAAAATTGTCCTTTACATATATAGCAAAATAACTCAAATGCAGCATTTATATTTTTATTCTTTATAATATTCGTAATATCTTTATTAATATCTTCTTTAGATTTAGGTAATGGTGGATAATAATTTTCTCCATTAAATAAAGGTACTCTTATTGGTTCGTCATATTTATCCCTTAAACACCCAGCATTTATAACTGTAAATTTTCCAGCATTTCTATTTAAAGCACATAAGCAATCTACATTTATATTATTATCAATATTTTGAAATAGCCACTTCCAAGCATTTTTTAAATCATTTATTGCATTAATTTCATCTATTGTATGTCCTGAAACACTCATTCCATCACATATAGTTTGGGTTTCTGGAAAAGTCATTCCGATACCTTCTATATTAGCTGAACGATAGATACTTTCAACCATATATTTTTTTGCTAGCAAAATATTCTTCTGTTTATCCATAGCCAATGATAAATCTCTACTTTCTTTATTAGTCTTATCTATATTATCATAAAATTCATCATTTAAGCAATCATATAAATCCATTAATAGTATCTCCTTTATAAGTCTAAATCAAAATCATTATCATCAAAATCATTAAGTGTTTCGTCTTTATTATGGATTAGTTTATCTGTATTTAAGAGCAAATTCCTCTTGCATATAGAAACTGTCGCTATAATGTATCTTCTTTTCCATACTCATTAGGATATATAAAAGCTACCTTATATTCATAATCCACATAATCATTTACATTCACAAATCCAGCTTCTTCATAAATCTTACTTTGTTCTTTCAGAACTTTGTCTACTGGAATAAGTTTTTTATTAGGAAACATTTTTAATTCATCTTCATTCAAAACATATTTATCTTCTGGATAATCCTCTGTTTTTATATCTGCTGTTGCAATTATAATTTTCTTTTCACCAATTTTTTTACAATAATCTTTTATCTCTTTTAAAGCTTTATCGTAATCTTTTATATCAGACTCTATATTTGCTATATTGGTACTATTTAATTTAATATGTAATATGTGTCCTATATCTTTTAAGAAAAACCATCGCTATTTATATTATAATCTCTAATCATCGTAACTCTTACCTTTCATTTTATAGCTCATAATCTAATTCGTCTGCTTGTTGGCTCATAAAATTTATTTTATCCGCTATTACATCTTGAACTTTACATATATTCTCTATACACTTTTTAAAAGTATTTTCAAGTTCATAATCTTTCATTGTAAATTTTTCAGAAGTAATATCAGAAAATTTTGTTATTATATGATTTAAGTTGTTAAGTTTTAACTGTATATTTTTATAATATTCTATATTATCAACATATTGTCCTTTTGTTTCTGCATACGCTAATAATATATCGAAAGGAGTTCCTTTTATTTTAGTCTTAAAATCCTTTTGTTTACATGGATTATGTAATTCATTAAATTCAAAATTAATAGACATATCTGTATAACAAGGAGATGTCCCTTCACTTAACCTAATATTAAAATTTTTAGATACTATGTGATAATCTGTTCCAAAAACATCATCATTTGTTGCATATAGCTCTGTATAATCTGTAAAAGTATCTTTAATATAAGGCTTATCTTCTAAAATAGAATCTATTAATTTGTCATTAGTTATATTTTTGAATAAATTCATAATAATGTTTTTATATTCCTCAAAAAGCAAATTATTGTCTTTAAAAAAACTATCAAAATCAACTTTAGAGACATAGATATTTGAATAGATATTTGAACTAAAAATATCATCTTTATCTGTTTGTAGTTGTACATAAGTTTGTCCGATTGATTTAACAGAAAGAGACTCTGTTGAATATGAATAATCCATTGATTTTGATATTTTATATCTATGATATTTTTTACTAAATATATCTATTTCTGAATATTTTTTATCGAAATCTTTACTATTTTCTTTATCTTTTTCATAATTGTTTTTTATTGTTTGAAATATCTCTTTTTCAAGAGATGTATTTTTACTTACTTTTTTTATATCCTGTAAAAGTTTTTCATTTATAATATTTTTACTACATAACGTAAAATATGTTGAGAATTCTTGATTATATAATACTTCTAATGTAGAAATAGGAGTTTCTAATAGATTTAAGTTGTTTTCTTTTATTGACATAAAATTAGACATTATTAATTCAAAATTCGAACCACCAGGTCTCAAGTCTACCTGTTCTTCTCCATTTTCAAAAGAAATTATCGTTTCTAATGTGTAATAACCATCGTAATAATTATCCTTATTATTTTCAAACTTAAAAATAGTATGCTTCTTCTCGTTTACAAAAACAACATTTTCATCATGGAAAAACTTTGGATAATATTTATTAAAATATGAAAAACCTAGCTTGTTACAAAAATCATACATTTCTGATTCAGTATAATAACCTTTCATAATTAAAGAAGTATTTTCTTTATTTTCAGAATCTTTAAAAATTATTTCATTTTTTAATATTTTTTTACTGCCTAAAACATTATTAATAATATCTTCATTACTATAAACACTATCTTTCATATTCGTAATCTCCTTTTTCAAGTTCATCATTTTTATTATTTTCTAATATTGATTTATAAACTATTCCGTCTGTTATTAATGATTTTATTCTTAATAAATCTTGTTCTGGGATTTCTTCTTTTAACCAGCTTGTTCCATATTGATAAGGAACTTTTATTATGCTTCCATCTTTTTGTTTTTTAGAAACTAAATAATCCTTATCATAAAGCATATCTTTACTTTCTAAATATGCACAAGTTTCTTTATAATTATTAGCTCCATAAGTATTAAGCTCTCCATTTTTAACAGCTTCTTTTAATAAATCTTCCTGTGCTTTTGTTCCTGCGTGAAAGTTATTCAAATGATAATTTTCCCATAAATCGTAAATTTCCATAAATATAGGATTTTTCTTCACTTTTGGAAAATCATTTAATATTGTATCAAAACATTGACCACCCATTAAAATATCACTATGATGAAAGTTCCATACATTAGCTACTGCTGAAAAACAATTATCATCATTTAATCGAAGTGTAACTTCTACATCGTGATTTGCTCTTTTTTCATTATCATAAAAATTAATTTTTCCTATTTTTATTGTTCTTTCCATAATAATTTCCTCTATAAAAAAATATTTATATAATATAATAATGTATATTTATAATAGTATTATTTCAAAACATATCTCATCTTATAAATAAAAAAACATCTTCTAATATCAAATTGATACTAAAAGATGTTTATGTATTACAAAATATAATATTTTTAATTTTGTGTGTAATAATTAACTATTACTGTAAGTTATAAACCGATATAATACTCTCCTTAAAGCTATAACAAATATTTTTAATAATTAGCCTAGCTCAATATCAGTTTCATCTACATTAAAATTTATAGACTCCTTAAAATATGAACAAATATAATCACTTAAATAAATCTGATTATCTAATGTTTTTACAATTCTATCTAAAACTTTCTCACCATAATTAATTTTAATTTCATTTATTAAATCATCTGATAAATGTATGTTTTTATCTATTTTTAACTGGATTCCATAAATATCTTCACAAGCCTGCACTTGTTTTTCAAAGTCTTCACAAAAAGGTTTTGATTTTACTTTTGAAATTAATCCGTAAATATTTTTTTCTAAAGGGTATCCTTCTCTAATATCAGAAAGAAAAGCTGCTCCATTATCAAATAAAGGACATTTTTTATATTGTTTTGTATTTTTATTATATATTACTGCAATATTATTAAAATGCCTATCTTCATTTAAAACAAAACGGTCCCACTCTAACATTTGTGTTAATAATTGACCAAAATTTGTTATATTTGTTATATTTTTTACAAAATTTACAGTATATATTATTTTATCTTTTACTGTTTTTCCTTCTAATTCTAAACTAATTGGTTTATTAACATATTTTTTATGTAATCTATCTATGGTGATAATTTCTTCATATTTGTTTAAAAAATGTTTAGATTTACAACCATTGTATGTATTATCATTAAATGATATTTTCTCAAACTCATAACATATATAATCTTTTATATTTGTATATGCTAATAATTCACTACATACTACTTCAGAAGCACCTTCATATCCTAAAAAATCAGCTTTATACCATAAATCATTTAAATGAATTTTTAACTGATTTCCTTTTGAAAGAGAAATATTTCCAGTTGAGTCATCAAATCCATTATATATTTCCATAATTTTCTCCTAATCTTTATCTATACATTCTAAAGAATAAAAATCACCCTCTAATCTTCCTTTTGTTTTTAAAACAATTGTTAATGGGTCATAATAATCTATTCCTAATGCTTCTAAATGTAATTTAAGTTTATCTTTAGTTCTAGGAAAACATCGTTCTTCTAATAAATCTTCAAAATCTTTAATAGTAGGATTTGTATTTATCCCAAAAGGTAACTCTAATGGAAAATCACTATAATTTTTAACAGTTACTTTGTTTTTTGTATAATCTACTATTATTTTTGCTGTTACTTTATTATCGTTCTTATATAAAAAAATCATATTTTTTCTCTTTTCAAAAATTTATATTTTATATGATTATATCATTTTAATTAATCTAACTCAATATTATCATCAATTTCTTTTAATTCTTCAACTTTATTTATGCAATATTTTTCTTCAAATTTAGCTACTTTATCTAATATTTCAATATCATTATCATAAGCTGATTTAATATTTTCAATACAATCCTTTAAACCTTCAGCATAAATATGATTAGTTTCAACATCTAAATATAAAAAAAAATTAGTATTATTAATATTATCTGTTATATTATATATAAACATATTATCAAATTTAGTCTTTAAATTATAAGTATAGTTCCCAGGAATTATATCTAAATAATCTTCAATAATTTTATTTTCTTTATTAAAATACCATTTCTTTTCAAAATCATCTATTTTTGATAACTTATTTTTTACGAATTCTTTAAATTCTTTATCTACATTTGAATCATATAATTTATAATAGCTTTTTAAATTATTTAAACAGTTTATATTAAATTCATAAGCATTATAACTTTTAAAAATATGACAATTTTCCTCTATTTTATAATAATATTTATCATTATACTTTTTATGTACCACTTTAAAAACATCATTTTTAATAGTATCTATAATATATTTATCTTTTCCATCTATTAAATCTAGGTAATCATTTATTAATTCAAGATTTTTATTAATTACAATCTCTTTTTTACTATCAATAGAAATTTTGTTTGTTTTACTTTCTATTTCTTTTAAAGCATCCCATACAGAACTCATCATTACTGTTTCATCTAAATCATCTCCATCGTGTTTTAAATGTTTACATATAATTTCACATTGTTCTTTTTTAGTTAAATTACTCATAATAAATCCTTTCTTGTTAATTTATTTTATCTTCTTTAAGCAAAGCATATTAATTATCATCAATGTCATTAAGATAAGATATTCAAATTATCCATATTTTTATCCTTTACGTAAAAACAAATCTTTATAACATTCGCAACCAATACCAGTGCAGTACGAACAGCTGCTTTCATAATTACGAAAACAATTCAAATGTACCCTTGATTGTATAACTTGTACTCCTTTAGTCAATAAAATTAATATTATTATCAAATAAATTTTTAATGATAAATTTCATAAACGGATTTCTTGTCATACACGAATATCTTTTCTTTAAATCATTTTCCGTGATAATCCTCTCTTTTGAAGAAGATAAAAATTCATAGTCAACACCAGAATCTTTTATAAAATAGCCTGTTTCATAGAAACCATTTCTTAAATAAAAATCTTTTCTACGTGCTTTTATATCCTCTTTGTCGCAGATAGATGGTTTTTCAATACAAAGAAGAATAGATGTATCAGCTTGCCTGAGAATCAAATCTCTTAACACAAGACTCCCAAATCCTTTATTTCTGTATTTCTTATCTATTGCCACATACATAAGATAGGCTATGTCATCATAAGAAATAAGAAAACTCATTCCTATAATTTTATCTGTATTGTGGTCAATAATTGAGTCAAGGCGAACATTATTTTCCTTTGCACACTGTTTTAAAACCCAAAAAGGAAACTTTTCGCTTTTTGGAAATGAAGTTTCATATATTTCTTTTATCTGAGATTGACCTTGACTATCATAGACAGAATAACTTTTGTATCTCATACATACTCCTTTCCAAAACACCTCTCCCTTTTCATTTTAAGAAGAAGAGAAAGGTGTAATTTTTAGCTTAATTTAATGACATTTTAATTATCATTCTTATTTTTAAATAAGAATACAGACAATAATACAAAGTGCAATAATAGCCCCAATTATAGCAGGGATTATACTATCTTTTGAACTTTCCATAAACAAATTCCCATTTTTATCTTTATAAATATTATGCATATAATACTCCTTTTCAAATACTATTTATCTTTCAAGTTCATCTTCTTTTTCTTCTGATATAATATCTAAATCTGTTATACCATCTTCAATATCATTAACCCACTCTAAATCACTTTCAACATTTACATCTCCAATATGCTCATTAAGATAATTAATTATTTCTTCTTTATTCATATTGTTATATACTTCATCTGGTATATCTAAATGTGTTCGATATGTCGCAACACAACTTGCCGTAAAATTAACTCTCATAATTTTTCTATTCCTTTCTTGTTTTTGTTTATATATCTTTATCTATTTCAGCATTACTTTGTTCGCAATCATTATTATTTTCTAAATCAGCTAATAAATCATTAGTATGCTTTGTTATCTGTTCTTTTAGTGAAGCAATTTCTATCTTATTTTGTTTTATTAAACTTTCATAATCTTCATAAATACTTATCTTATCTTTATTAAGCTCTTTCTTTTCTTTTTCTTTTTTGATACAATATTGTGCTATTTCTATATTCTTAAAACAATTTCTTATTTTCTCTCTAAGATTAAATAAACAATCATCATTAAAAGCAGCGTCTTTTTTATAAAAATGTAAATAATCTAAAATTTCTGTTCTTAACGTATAATTATTAGTAGTAAGAGCTTTTTCTTTTAATAATTTATAAATACCTATATGTAAGTATTGAGGTCTGAATTCATCAATAAATTCATTCCAGGTACAAGGACATCCCTGATTAGGGTCAGTAAAACTTTTATTTGAACATTCCTCATAAGTATGTGTTTTTCCATAGTTAACACTTACTAACTTTAATGGATATTTTAATTTTTCAATGTCTTTGTTATAACATCCTATATCAATCCCTATATCTCTATTATTATCTGTATATTTATCTATTTCTTTTAAATTAGGAAAATCACCATCATATTCTAAGAAATCACCTACTGTTTTCCCTTCTTCATAAGGATATGGCATATCTTTATTCCAAAACGCTAATAATTCATACATATCGTATTTAACATTTTCATAATCATACTTATCAAAACCTATATGTCCGTAATCCTGATAAAATCCAGTTATTTTACCACCACCAAATTCTTTTGGAATAAGACAGGTGAATTCATCTCCAAAAGATATATTTATTATATTTGTATTTGCATCTGCTCTTAGCCAACTAAAACTACCCATAATAATCCTTTCTATCTATCATAATCTTCATTACTATTATTTTTAAATTCATTATCTTTAATTGATGTTCTTATTTCCTCATAATTTTCTATCATAGAATTGTATATATTCTGTTCAACTGAATATTGCGAAATATTATTCTCTATTGTTGCTAATTGTTTTGTTAATTTTTCATTAAGGCTATCATTTATATAATATTTTACCCTACTATAATTTGATATTATATTTTCAATATCATTAATAGATGCTTTAGGATTATATTTTTTATCTAATAAGACATCATCTACTTCCCCATTATTTTTTACTGAACAGTACTTTAAATTTGCTAAATCAATTACTGACAAACTACATTCTTTATGTTTATAAAAATCAACTTGAAACTGATAACCACTTGACTCTATATATATAAAAATGTTTTCTATAAGTTCAACATTTTTTAGCATCTGCTCATATTTTTTTAAAGTCTTTAAAAATTCATTTATAAGCCCTACTTTAATTTCATCATAAGACAAATTGCTAATACAAGCTGAATAAGCATCATTTCTCCATAGCTCACATTTTTTATACATTTCTTGCCTTTGATTATATTTATATAATGTGTCATCTAATCTCATAATAAAATCGCTCCTATCTGTATTAATAAAATTCCATTATTATTTTATAACTTATATTATATAAATAATAATGGAGTTAAGTGAAAAAATATTACATTTTATCGTTCATAATCTTCTTGTTTTTCATCAATTTCTATAAAATTTTCAGGACTTAATAATATGTCTAAGTTTTTATCCATTTTATTAATAATATCTGTATAGCTTTCATCTAATATATGTTTTTCAACTGTATTTACATTAACAGGAAGATAATGATTATTAGAATAATCTATTGCAAAATCTTTAAAAACATAATCACAAACAGGTTCACCATTTAAGTAATCACTCATTAAAGTAAATTTAATTTCATCTTCTTGTGAGTTTTTAACACTTTCTATAGCTGCTATAATTTTTGTCTCAATATTCATATGATTATGCTTATTCATAGTTATATCCTTTTCATAAATATGAAAATAATCTTTATTGTTTTCTAAATTATTGCATTTATCAATAAGCTCTTGTAAATTTTCTGACTTACAATTTAACTTATCATTTGCTTCTATTAAACATTGCTGTTTTTCCTCTGCTTCTTTTTCTAATGCTGTTAATATATCGTTTTCAATAATACCCCAATTTTCTATAATATGAAAAAGATTATTACTTGCAGCTACATCAAGACTAAAAAGCTTAAATGAATTATTTTGGCGAATAACAAAATAATTCATATCTTTTTCAAAATATTCAAAGAAAGCTTTGTTGTCTAATAAACCAATTTTATAATAAAAAAAAGCATCCGTTCTATCTTTTACTTCTATAGGATATTTAAAATCTTTCTTTAAAACTTCAGATATTTTATTCATAAATTTATTAAATTCATCAAAGAAAGGCTGTAAAACATATTCTTTGTCTTTTAAATAAAATTGCTCTAAATCTGTAACATAATTTTCAACATTATTTCTTTGTAAATCATAACTTGTTTTTAATTCTTTTATATTGTCTAATTGTGTATCTAATTTTTTTAATCTTTCATCATTTGTTAAATCTATTTTTGTTTCTTTTAAATTTTCCATAATTTTACTCCTTTATTATCATTTTTATCCTTAATATTATTTTATAAGATATTTTCAACAGAATGAAGATTTTCTTCTAACATTTCTTTATCTTTTTCTAATATCTTTAATGTGTTTTTGAAATTTTATATTTTTCTCCTTTATTAAATCTCATCTATAAAATAATCATCTTCTTATATTTCTTTTTCATCATCCATAATCTTATTTACTTCATAGCTTTGTATTATTGTTGTGACATCATTAGATATTTTTTTAACAGCTTCTTCTAAAGAAACTGGGTCTAAAACTTTATTTTCTTTATCAACAGAGGTAAACACAATAAAATTATCATTCATTAAATCCTGAACTATAAGAACAGCCCCTATTGAATATCTTTTTAATTCTTCTTTAGAAATATCTTTATTATCAATTTTTAGTAATAAATAGTTATCATTAATTATTTCTTTAGGAAATACGCCACCTTCTATAACAAATAATCTATTAATTTTATTAAGTTCTTCTTTAGGCAAATCTTTATCTGGTATAATTGTCTTTTTTAACATATTGAGTGTATTTTTATAATTATTGTCTTCTGTAAAAATTAAATAAGGTGTTTTCATTCTTTATTCCCTTTCTAGTTCTTCAAATTCATTCTGATATAAGGTATCAGGTTTATAAGTAACTGCTTTAGCTATACCTTCTTTAACTAAAATTCCATTTAACATCTTTGTACTTATTTCTCCTAAATCTGTTTTATCATCAGGAAGTTCTAACCATACATATCTAAGTAATCTTCCATATCTATCTGTTTCAGAAATATCCTTTTGTAAATAAATAGCAGGATAATCTTTTAGTATATCTTTTGTAATTTCAGAGGCTTTTCTACCTTCTACTGTATTTTTCTTTCCTGTCTTATTAAGATACTCATTACTAGCTACACTTTCTGGAGTATCTATTCCTATAAGCCTTACCTTAGATTGTTCACCATCTATATCAACAACTAATGTATCTCCATCAACAATTCTTATCACTGTTGCTTTTACAAAATCAAGATTATTTTCTTTTGCTATTTGTTTAGCTGTTTCATTTATTACTGAAATGGAATTATCAATACTAGCTTCATTAAAAGAATATTTATTATTAACAACAACTGTATTTAATTTTGAAGTATTTGGTAATGTATTAATCTCATTACCCTTAAACTGAAAAGTACAAGCTGTTAATGTAAAAGCAGAGACAATAGACAGACTTAAAATCTTACCCGCGTTAATTATTCTTTTTACCTTAAAATCCATATTGTTATTTTTCATAAAACCTCTTTTCTTATTTTTTAAGAACTATAAATAATAGTGTTTTATTTTTTTATTAGAGGTACTTACTTATCTAAAATTAATAAAAATAGTTGGATTTTAAGATGGTACGAATAGATGATTTTCTAGTTTAGTCATTTTCGGCACCCTGACATATAATCTATATAGTATACTATAAGTATATCAAGTGAAGAAAAAAAATAAAAGAACACTAAAAAGCATTCTTTTAAAAATATTGTAAATAATATTAAGATTATAAATAATGTTTAGAATTGTTACTCTCTTTCATAATCCTCATTTTCAGGTTCATTCATATAATGTGAAAAATCCTTAATATAGTTTTTTAAACAAAATGAAAATCCTAAACTATTTTCTAACATTATTAAGTTTTCATCTTGCCCTACATAGGCTTTAATTTCCTCATATAGCGAGTTTGTTATCAATATCTTACAATTACTATTATTATTAGAAAATTGGCTTATATAACCAAATGGACGTTTATTTTGATAGTCTCTTACAAAATATTTTCCTTCGTTTATAGTAACTATTTCTTTTTTATCTGTAAAAGGATTTTCAACCCATTCTATTACATTTTTGGCTTTATCACTTAAAGAATTCCAATTCATTAAAAATTTCCTTTCTAAATTATTGCAGACAATTTAATTTTTTAAAATTGCCAGCTATCTAATAATTCTTTGTATTTAAGAATTTAATAATATTATAGCATAAAAAAATATAAAATCCATTATTATTGTAAATATATAACTGTAAAATAAGATTTAGAAATAGGATAAAAATATATGGATTTTTTAACAGCATTTAAAGAATATGAAAATACAATAAGAACAGAGACTGAAGTTTTGTCTGCAAAAGATTATGAAGATATGATAAATGACCCAGATTTACAAGACAAATTAAGATTAGCTAGAACTTTAAGAAATTATTTTTCTCATCACACAGATGGAGATAAATTAATAAAGATAAATAAAGATATGATTTCAGTTTTAGAAAAAGAAACACAAAACATTCTTGATAAAAAATTAAAAGTAAAAGATAAATATAAAACTAATAGTAAAGCAAAATATATTATAAAAGCAAATAATTTGTATGAAATAACAAATGTTTTTATAAAACATAAATTAACATATGCGTATATAATTTCAGAAGATAATATTTTATTAGGTAAGTTAAATTTAATAGATATTTCAGAAGATATTTTAAATACTACATCTCTTGCAAAGCTTAAAAAGAAAGAAATATTCCCATATTTAAAAAATATAGATTGAGAAGTGAAGATATAAATAGTGTGATGAAAGCAATTATTATTACACAGATTATATTTTTCTGTATTACTACATTTTTTTATTTTATATCATATAATAATGAAATTAAATTCAATTCTGTATTAGGAAATAGATTTGAGTGGTTATCTAACAATGAAAAGAAGAAAAATAGTACCGAAAACTATGATGTAAAAAAATATATTACTGATATAGAAAATTGTTATAAAACAAATTTCACTATAGTGTTGATTACTAATTTTTCTTGTACAATACTTGAGATTTTGTTACAAAAAAAGATACTAGATAGCAATAGCTATTAAAATAGAAGAATATACAATTCAATAAATTACAAACTAATTAATGTACTAGAACAAGCTCAACAAAATCAAGAAATATATATTAAGATTCAGGAATTAGAAGAGAGAGTAAATGAATTAGAAAAGAATGTGTCACATTAATCAGAAAGATAAATTAAAATATAAAAGAGAAG
>ERZ773168.729-NODE-729-length-31410-cov-6.527029_pt1 | contig 31410 bp, 20 predicted proteins | sample MGYA00511261_ERZ773168 | MGnify/ENA primary metagenome ERZ773168 (study PRJEB29015, sample SAMEA2737855) | human gut metagenome | biome: human gut; feature: human-associated habitat; material: faeces | place: China | collected 2012 ... | reverse complement strand
CTTCATGCACCACGTCGAGCAGGGGCGCGTCGTATTCGTCGATGAGCACCACCACTTGGCGGCCCGTCTGTTCGTAGGCACGGCGGATAACACCTTGTAGGCGTTGGTTCACATTTTCCTCACCTTCGCCACGGCCATATACGTTTTCGTATTCAATCAGTTTCAGGTTCAGTTCGCTTTCCAAGCGCTCCTTGTCCACATGCTTGGCCGTGCTCATGTCGAAATGCAGGACGGGGTATTTCGTCCATTCCGTTTCCAACTTTTCCACGGCCAATTCTTTGAACTGCTCCTTCCGGCCTTCGAAATAGGCTTCCAAGGTGCTGGTCAGCAAAGACTTACCGAAACGGCGCGGACGGCTCAGGAACATGTAATTCGAAGATGAGTGCGCCATTTGGTAGACATATTGGGTCTTGTCTATATACAAATAGTTGCCGTTCCTTATTTTCTCGAACGTTTGTATTCCTATGGGGTAAAGTCTTCCGCCCTGTTGCATGATTTGTTCCTCCACCTTAATTTATATATTTACAAATATAGCGAAAAAGTTTATATGCCATTTCCGTTTCTCGTGGAAAATAGCATAAATCTTTCAGAGGAGTTGGAAGTATTCCGGTTCTACTTCCACAGAAGAAGCCAACAAGGTTGGTCGTTTAACCAACGACCTCTTGGTCTTTGAACCTCTTGTGGTTATCAGTCCATCTTCACAATCATTAAGTTGTCCACCGATAATGCGTATCCGTCGGTTGTACATCTCCGGGGTGATTTCGTCCGGACGGTAATAATGGGGCAATTCGACAGGTTCCACGGCCCAAATAAAGCGTCCATGCCTTCCTTGGATGGTTATACCATCGGGGGGCGGACTCTCTTTTCTTGTCTTTCGACATCAGGTGTGCAGGATATTTGGCATTGTAACGTGTCAAGTCGCGCATTAATCGGTTTTGCTTTTAATTTGTGTTGTATGAGGCGTTAGTGAAGAGGTGTGCGTATATGAGACTGCAACGTGATATATTTCCATCCATTTTTTGACTACAAATGTCGTTTCGATAGCAGGATGACAGTTTAAAATAAAACAACGTATATTTGTATCGATTTTCTTTGGTGTGACCTGATTTGGTAACTGTTGTTTATGAATATCTCACTTTTATACCCCAAACTTTTGTCTAATAGGAAAAAAGGGACTAAATTTGCAGCTATAAAGAAAAAGTATAAAAACGCTATAAAGATGAAACATAAGTTGCGCAGTGCGCAGAGCACAGAAGGACGCCGTATGGCGGGAGCCCGTGCATTGTGGGTGGCCAATGGGATGAAACGTGAACAGTTCGGGAAGCCGATCGTGGCTATCGTCAATTCTTTCACCCAGTTCGTGCCGGGGCATACCCATTTGCATGAAATCGGGCAGATGGTGAAGGCTGAAATCGAAAAGATGGGATGCTATGCTGCGGAATTCAATACGATAGCCATCGACGACGGTATCGCTATGGGGCACGACGGGATGCTGTATTCTCTGCCTTCGCGCGATATCATCGCCGACAGCGTGGAGTATATGGTCAACGCGCATAAGGCGGATGCCATGATTTGCATTTCGAATTGCGACAAGATCACGCCGGGCATGCTGATGGCTAGCATGCGCCTGAATATCCCTACGGTGTTTGTTTCCGGAGGACCGATGGAGGCACACAAAATCAACGGGGAGAACGCCGACTTGATTACGGCCATGATCAAAGGGGCAGACACGTCAGTGAGCGATGAGGAGATGGTGAAGATTGAGGCATGTGCTTGTCCGGGTTGCGGTAGTTGCTCGGGGATGTTTACAGCCAACTCCATGAACAGTCTGACGGAGGCTATCGGCCTTTCCCTCCCGGGGAACGGGACTATTTTGGCGACGCATGCCAACCGTATCCGTTTGTTTCAGGATGCGGCCAGATTAGTGGTAGAGAATGCGTTCAAATATTATGAGGAAGGAGATGAGGGCGTATTGCCGAAGAGCATCGCCACGCGTCAGGCTTTCCTGAACGCCATGACGTTGGATATTGCCATGGGCGGGTCGTCCAATACCGTGCTGCATCTGTTGGCCGTGGCCAACGAGGCCGGGGTGGACTTCAAGATGGCGGACATCGACGCACTGAGCCGTAGAGTGCCTTGCCTATGCAAGTTGGCTCCCAACACGCAGAAGTATTCCATCCAGGAATGTAACCGTGCGGGCGGCATCCTTAATATATTAGGTGAATTGGCAAAGGCCAGTTTGTTGGATACGTCGTGCCGCAGGGTGAACGGCCGTACTTTAGGCGAAGATATTGCGAAATATAGTATTACGTCCGGACAGGTGGACGATGAGGCGCGGCGCATTTACAGCAGTGCGCCGGGCGGGGTCTTCAGTAACAAGATGGGTTCGCAGTGCAAGGTGTACGATACGTTGGACACCGACCGTGCCACGGGATGCATCCGCGATGTGGAACATGCTTATAGCAAGGACGGCGGCTTGGCCGTGCTGTTCGGGAATATAGCCCAAGACGGTTGCGTGGTGAAGACGGCCGGAGTGGACGAAAGCATCTGGCATTTCAGCGGGCCGGCTAAAGTCTTCGATTCTCAGGAAGACGCTTGTGAAGGCATCCTGAACGGAAGTGTGGTGAGTGGCGACGTGGTGGTCATCACGCACGAAGGACCAAAGGGCGGACCGGGTATGCAGGAGATGCTTTATCCGACATCCTATCTGAAAAGCCGTCATTTGGGGAAAGAGTGTGCCCTGATTACCGACGGGCGTTTTTCCGGGGGCACTTCCGGTTTAAGTATCGGCCATATTTCGCCCGAAGCGGCAGCCGGTGGGAATATCGGTAAGATTGTGGACGGAGACATTATCGAAATAGACATCCCGAACCGGAGCATCAACGTCAAGTTGAGCGAAGCTGAATTGGCAGCCCGTCCGCAACGTCCGATGACGCGTAAGCGTGTCGTACCCAAATCGCTGAAAGCATACGCTTCAATGGTGAGTTCGGCCGACAAGGGTGGAGTTCGTATGGTAGATTAAAAACAGTTTTCAATATGGCAAAAGAAAAGATAACAGGCGCAGAGGCTTTGATGCGTTCGTTGGAGCACGAAGGGGTTACGACGCTTTTCGGCTATCCGGGAGGTGCCATCATGCCGGTATATGACGCCTTGTACGGATATAAGGATAAGTTGAACCATGTATTGGTACGGCATGAGCAAGGGGCTACCCATGCGGCACAAGGGTATGCCCGTGTGTCGGGTAAGGTCGGAGTGGCATTGGTGACCAGTGGACCGGGGGCGACGAACACCATTACCGGCATTGTGGATGCCATGATGGACAGTACGCCCATCGTGGTGATTGCCGGGCAGGTCGGTGCTTCTTTGTTGGGTTCCGATGCCTTTCAGGAATGCGACTTGGTAGGCGTGACGCAACCCATTAGCAAATGGGCCTATCAGATCCGCCGTCCGGAAGATGTGGCTTGGGCGGTAAGCCGTGCCTTTTATATTGCAAAGAGCGGCAGGCCGGGGCCGGTCGTGCTGGATTTTGCCAAGAATGCGCAGGTCGGCTTGGTGGACTACGAACCGCAGGGTACGGATTTCATTCGCAGTTATGTGCCTGTGCCCAAGACCGATCCGTGGGCGATACGTCAGGCGGCTGCATTGATAAACAACGCGAAACGTCCGTTTATCCTTGTCGGACAAGGGGTTGAGCTTGGCGGCGCGCAAGAAGAAGTCCGTCAGTTGATTGAACGGGCCGATATTCCTGCCGGTTGCACTTTGCTGGGCTTGTCTGCTTTGCCGTCCGACCATCCGTTGAATATGGGGATGTTGGGTATGCACGGAAGTCTGGCCAACAGCGTAAAGACACAGGAGTGTGACGTGCTGATAGCCGTGGGCATGCGTTTTGACGACCGTATAACTGGCAAATTAAGTACATACGCCCGTCAGGCCAAAAAGATACATTTTGAAATAGATCCCAGTGAAATCAACAAGAATGTACCGGTAGATGTAGCCGTGTTAGGGAATTGCAAACAGACGTTGGCCCAGGTACTCGAATTGGTGAAGCCTAACCGGCATACGGAGTGGATTGACAGTTTCGGGGAACATCACGAGAGAGAAAAGGAGGCAGTGGTAGAACCTGAAATCCATCCGGCAGACGGACCGATAAAGATGGGGGAGGTTGTACGTAAGGTAACGGAGATGACCGGTAATAAGGCTGTCTTGGTGACCGACGTGGGACAAAACCAGATGATGGCTGCCCGTTATTTCAAATTCTCGGAACAACGCAGCATCGTGACCTCCGGTGGTATGGGAACGATGGGATTCGGATTGCCGGCTGCCATCGGAGCCACATTCGGCGCTCCGGGACGTATGGTATGTCTCTTTTTAGGCGACGGAGGCATTCAGATGACGCTTCAGGAGTTGGGCACGATTATGGAACAACGTAGTCCGGTGAAAATCATATTGCTCAATAACAACTACCTGGGTAATGTGCGCCAGTGGCAGGAAATGTTCTTCGGGAAACGGTATTCTTTCACGCCGATGATGAATCCGGACTACAATATGATTGCTTCGGCTTACGGCATACCGAACCGTACGGTCGTGGAGCGTGAGGATTTGGCTGCGGCCATACGGGAGATGGTCGAGGCAGAAGGGCCTTACTTGTTGCAGGTGGCCGTGATTGAAGAAGGCCGTGTGTTGCCGATGTGTTGTCCGGGCAATGACGTGGACGACATGGTTTTGGATTATTAACGGGAGGATTTTTAGATGGAACAAGAGAAGAAATTCTATACCTTGATTGTTTTCTCCGAGAACTTTGCGGGGCTTTTGAATCAGGTGACTGCGGTTTTTACCCGCAGGCAGGTGAATATCGAAAGTCTGAATGTGTCGGCTTCCAGTATCAAGGGGGTACATAAGTATACCATTACTTGTTGGAGCACGGAGGAACAGGTGCAGATTATCACCAAGCAGATAGAGAAACGCATAGATGTGCTTCAGGCTCATTATTTCACGGACGACGAAATCTTCATCCAGGAAGTGGCGCTTTATAAACTGGCCACTCCCAAGGTGTTGGAGAATCCGGACATCTCAAAGGCCGTACGTCAGCACGGAGCGCAGATTGTGGAGGTGAACCCGACTTATACCGTGGTCAGCAAAAAGGGAATGACAGATGACATCATGTCGCTTTATTTCGCTTTGAACGAGTATAAGTGCGTATTGCAATACGTGCGTTCGGGGCGTATAGCCATTACAAAGAGTTGTACGGAATATCTGGACGAGTTTTTGGAAGAAAGGCGGCGTGCGTATGAGGAGCTTCAAAATAAAGAATAAATAAGGTAGGGATTCGAATGAAAGAGAATAAAGTCGGGACTTATTCGTTTGTGGCCGAACCTTTTCACGTGGATTTCACGGGAAAGCTTTTCATGGGGGTGTTGGGCAACCATTTGCTCAACTGTGCCGGATTCCATGCCACGGAGCGCGGTTTCGGTATGGCAGAACTGAATGAGAGCAACTACACGTGGGTGTTGTCACGTTTGGCCATTGAATTGGAAGACATGCCGTCCCAATATGAGGAGTTCTCTGTCGATACGTGGGTGGAGAACGTATACCGTTTGTTTACCGACCGTAACTTTTCCATTTACGGGGAGGACGGTAAGGTTTACGGTTATGCGCGTTCCGTGTGGGCCATGATCAATATGGATACCCGTAAACCGGCAGATTTGTTGTCGCTGCACGGCGGTGATATCGTAGACTATATAGAGACGGAAAAGGCTTGCCCGATAGAGAAGCCTGGCCGTATCAAGGTGAGCAGTTGTATGCCGGTACGTTCTATGGATGTGTATTATAGTGATATAGACATCAACGGGCATGTGAACAGTATTAAATATATTGAACATGTGTTGGACTTGTTTTCCAAGGAATGGTATGCCGGGCATGTGATACGCCGTTTTGAAATGGCCTACGTGGCTGAAAGCTATTCCGGTGACACGCTCAGCTTCTTCCGCGAGGAAAACGAAGACGGGACTTACGATGTTGAAGTCCGTAAAAACGTGGGAGGAGAGAATCCCGAGGGGGAAGTCGTGTGTCGAAGTAAACTTAAATTTGATAACAAATAGCAATTTATTGTAGGTGTATTAGAATAATTTTGTAACTTTGTCGTCGAGTTTAGTGCAAAAAAGGATTTTAATAAAGAACGCGGCTGTTTGTCGCACAAAACAGAAATAGAAAATGGCAGAATTGAATTTTGGCGGTGTCATCGAGACTGTGATGACCCGTGAGGAATTTCCATTGGAAAAGGCTCGTGAAATATTGAAGAACGAGACGATTGCAGTTTTAGGGTATGGTGTTCAAGGACCTGGTCAGGCTTGTAACTTGCGTGATAACGGTTTTAATGTAATTGTAGGCCAACGTCAGGGTAAGACATACGACAAGGCTGTGGCTGACGGTTGGGTGCCGGGGGAGACTTTGTTTTCTCTTGAAGAAGCTGCCGAAAAGGGTACGATAGTTTGTATGTTGCTTTCCGATGCGGCTCAGATGCAGTTGTGGCCGACCATCAAGCCTTATCTGACTCCGGGCAAGACCTTGTATTTCTCTCATGGTTTTGCGATTAACTGGAGTGACCGTACGGGTGTGGTACCTCCTAAAGATATTGATGTCATCATGGTGGCTCCCAAGGGTTCGGGTACTTCATTGCGCACGATGTTCCTCGAAGGCCGCGGCTTGAACTCTTCATACGCTATTTATCAGGATGCCAGTGGTAAGGCATTGGATAAAGTACTGGCTTTCGGTATCGGTATCGGTTCTGGTTATTTGTTCGAGACTACATTTAAGCGTGAGGCTACATCCGATTTGACCGGTGAGCGTGGTTCTTTGATGGGTGCTATCCAGGGCTTGTTATTGGCACAATATGAGGTATTGCGCGAGAACGGACATACTCCTTCCGAGGCTTTCAATGAAACGGTGGAAGAATTGACCCAATCCTTGATGCCGTTGTTTGCCAAGAATGGTATGGACTGGATGTATGCCAACTGTTCCACGACGGCGCAGCGTGGCGCATTGGATTGGATGGGCCCGTTCCACGATGCCATCAAGCCGGTGGTGCAGAAGTTGTACCAGAGCGTAGTGACCGGTAATGAGGCGCAAATCTCGATTGATTCCAACTCGAAGCCTGACTACCGCGTGAAGTTGGAAGCTGAATTGAAGGCTTTGCACGACAGCGAAATGTGGCGTACGGCAGAAACGGTGCGTAAATTGCGTCCGGAGAATAATTGATGAATTGAAAATTTAATAAGACCCAAAGGTGTCGGTTTATCTGACACCTTTGGGTCTTATATTTAGTAGCACCATGAAGAAAAAGCTGATATTGTTTTTGGGTGCTTTTGTATCCCTTACGGCTGAGGCACAAGAACCGTGTGTGATAACCGGACGTTTGTTCCATGTGGAAGATGGTGCTTGTATAGGACTGTATAGTACGGATGGAAGAGTGATGAGACAGATGGAGACGGACACGTTGGAAACCGGAAGGTTCTCGTTTACAGTTGATTCTTTGAATAGCCAAGTGGAGAATTTTGTACTGATGGGGCTAAGTGAGGGATTTCCGAGTACTTATCTTGATGTTTATGCGGCTGCCGGAGATACGGTTAGGATAGAAGGTTGCAATAAATTGTTGCGTACTTGGTCGGTTGCAAGCAAGATTCCGGAACAACAGTGGTATAACCGCTTTATTGATGCGTCGAGGACATTGATAGATGAACAACAGGAAGTCATGGTAAAGACGAGAGAACTGTGGGATAGAGTAGACGATCCGGATTTGTCAGAAGAGATGCTGAAAGCCTATCAAGACAGTATTAGAGAGAATTTGAATCCCATGGTAGATTCGCTTGAAATGCTCATTATCAGGAATGACATAGCCGTCATGGAACAGATGCCGGTAAATAAGGTGTGGATGCAGCAAATGAATGCACGGAGCGCATTTGTGAGTGTGGTGGATTCGTTTCCTTATACCGAAGATTTGAAACGATTGTATGAGCGTATTCCTCAGGATTGGCTTGGGACGGAAGCAGGAAAGAAGGTAACCGCACAGTTGTTTCCTCCTAAAGCCGTAGCAGTAGGCGATTGCGTGTACGACACGGACTTGTATGACTTGAAAGGGCAGGTATGCCATCTGTCGGATTTTGAAGGACGGTATTTGTTGCTCGACTTTTGGAGTGCAGGCTGTGGTCCTTGTCTGATGGCTTTTCCTGAGATGCGTGAGGTACAAGAGATGTGGAAAGACAGGCTTGTTGTAGTGAGTATCAGTTCTGACAGTGAAAAGGTTTGGAAAGAAGCATCCGAAAGAAAGGGTATTACATGGACCAACCTGAATGATATGCAAGGGACAGTGGGAATATACGCTCATTATGGTATCAAAGGCATTCCTCATTACGTGATTGTATCACCTGAAGGGCGGATTATGCATGTCTGGCGTGGCTATGGGACAGGAGTGCTGAAAAAGAAATTGGAAGAATGGGTGAAATAAAGTGAGACGGAACCTGACGTTCCGTCCCCCATTGTGGGTCATCTCTTCTTCGGGCCTATTGCGTGTAGTATTCCCCGTAATAGAGTGCCCGGTACTGAATAGCGGAAAGAATTGCCTTGGTCTGTCCGTTCGTCTACTTTTTCGATGAAGCGTTCTGCGTCTTTTTCGGAAATCACGCCATCGTCTTGGAGTTTACGGATGGTGCGACGCTCGTAAGTGAGCATCATACGGATAGACTTGACGGTGAGCGCGTGGCGGTAAGCCTTCGGGTAATTTTGTTCCAGTTGCAAGGTGACGTGATTCATTCGGTCTATGTTATGGTTGATTTCCGTACGGAGAATGTCCAATCGTTTTTTCTGTTCGGGCGTGAGGAGTTCGGAAGCGTTGAGTTCGTTTAACAGGTTCAGGTCCTCGTTTTGTAAAATGATGAACCCTCTGGCCATGTCATATACGTTTACGATACGTTCGCGGAAGTAGAAACTGACACTGTCCCCCAAGTGAAGTTTCTTTTGAATATGAGTCAGGATGGAGGTTCGGTCGCAATAATCGAATATGGAAGGACGGAAATCCAACGTATACTGTCCGTCATGGTCATACATCTCGTCGAGAGAGTTCATCAAATGAAGGAATGTGGTTTTCGAAACGACACCTTCATCATAAAGTTGATGGCATACAGCCTTTTCGCGGTCCAATATACGGAGACGTATTTCGGAAAGGAATTCCATTGTGGGAAGAGTTCCAGACGAAGGCAACGGCAGAGACGGTGGAAGGTATTTTTTCACTTTGTTCCAGTTAGCATCATGCAATGTTGGCTTTGCAGACAGTTTTTCCATATATTTTTCTGCACTGTCGTGTAAGTATCCTTGGATTTTGGAATCTATCAGTACTCTGGCGTTGGAAACTTGTATTAAGCCCAATCGTCTCAATAGCCAACGCATGGTGGTGGCATTGATGGAAAGAGTGAGCGTGACGATACCGGCTGTGAGAAACAGGACCTGTCGCCTGATGTCTTCCGGAATCCCCGGTGTGTAAGAAACCATCAGGGCCAATGTCATGCCTAATGCTCCGCGAAGGCCGCCCCATGTCAGGATGACGGACTCGCGTTTGGAAAGTCCGTATCCCAATCTTTTCATAGCGGGGTAGAAAAGCATGATCATGGCAAAACGGATGAGGTTTAGTCCTACGTAGACAAGCAACAAAATGATGAGGTCGGACCAATTCAAGTCTACTTTCTCTGCAATGACCACGCCGACCATGATAAAAACCAATGTATTGGCTATGTGGGTAAGAAGTCCCCAAAACTTTTCCATGAATATGTTTACTTGCGGTTTCAGTCTGGGGCGTCCGGTATAAGAGATGGTCAGTCCGAAAGCCACTAAAGCGATGACACCGGATATGCCCATATAGTATTGGGACAGAATAAACGTGACGTAGGCAGAAAGGATGATGACGCTGTTTTGTATCATCTCCTCCGAGTTGATACGTGTAATGAACCATATTGTTAGTCGAGCCAGGCAGAATCCTAAAAGTATTCCTCCAATAACTACTTCCAGAAATTGCACTATGGGAGAAGCTATGCTTGCTCCACTAAGCGTATAGGCTCCGAAAAACAGCATGAAACATACTATGCCGGTTCCATCGTTGAGCAAAGACTCTCCGTCTACTAAAGTGGAAAAACGTTTGCTGGTACCCAGTTCGTGCAATAAAGCGACGACGGCTACCGGGTCGGTCGCGCTGATGAGGGCACCGAACATGAGAGCCAATGGCCATGTCCATGAGGCGTATTCCGGAACAAACAGGCTGATGCCAATCATGAGGGCGGCTGTAAGCAGCATACAGACGACTAATCCAGGGACAGCCAGTAGGGTGGAATTGGCTAATGTTTTTTTGAAGATGTGCATGTTCATTTCGTATGCCGCGTCGAATATCAAAATGGGGAGGAAAACATATAGAATGAAATCCGGATTCGTATCGGCTACGGTTGCCACTGCGTTTTCTACGCGTGGCATGAAGTCGAAATAGTGGAAACGGTTGAGGAGTCCTATCAATAAACCGAATACAAACAGTCCTACGGTATAGGGAAAGCCCGTTCGTCTCAGTATGGACTTTAATATAGCACCGACTAACAAGCCGACAATGGCCAACAGCAGGGGGGCCAGTAAGTTGAAATCTTCCATAATATTCTTTTTAATGGGTAGAAAAAGCTCTACTTTACAAATATAACGAAAAAAACCTACAAGATAGTATAATCTTGTAGGTTTCTATTGTTTTTATCGTAAAGTCTCCGCTTTTTTAGAAGAAGAGGTAACGATTGTCTTTTACTTCGGCCTTTTCATACAGTTCATTGGCAAAACGGCTGATGGCGCGCATGTTGAGGGACTCTTGTTGAGCCTCTTCTTTTTTAGCGTCGAACTTCTCGGCCGATTTGTTCTTGTTGATAACCTGCAACGTGTAAACTCCGGCATTGCCCTTGAACGGACCTGCGAATTGATTGGCCGCTGTTTTGCTGGCTACGGCACTCAATATCGGTTCGCTAGAGCCGGTCTTCATTACGAAAGCAGAGGCACTGAACGTCACGTGCTTGATGGTGTCGCTTACGGCACCTTGTACTTTCATGGCGTCTGCTATGCTTTTTGTCTGGGCCAGTTTCTCTTTCAGCATCTCGGCTTTTTTGTCCTTGATGACTTCTTGCGTGAGATATTCTTTCATATCCTCCATCGTGCGGTAACCGTCCTTGTGTATACCAGTAAGGATGGCCACAAGCATGTGATCGTTCTCACCACATTCGTAAAGAGGAGATACATTGCCTATTTCGGTGTCTTCATTGAATATCCATCGCATGGCCTCACGCGTGTTGCTTACTCCTCCTACATAATGTTCATTGCTGAACAAGTCTTTACGCTCTTGTAAGTTATAGCCGTTTTTCAGTGCTTTGGCTTCGATATCCTTTTGGGTAGGATTGGAAGCAATGAAGTGGCTGAAGTCGTTATAAGCCTTTGCATAAGTATCTTTGCTGAACTCAATCGGGCATTTGATTACGGCCACATCATATTTATTGATCATGGCACGGCGGTCTGTAACTTGTGCGATGATACATCCTTGGGCAAAGTCAATCTTTTCGGTGGCATTCACCGGCATGTTGGTGATGGTCTTGATAAACTTCAAGTTGTCGCCGTCCAAAGGAGCACCTTCATAATTACGTGAAGTAATCCATGTCTTTTCGCCGGTCTGGTTGTATTTCTTGGCGATGGAATCGAAAGCCACACCGTTGTGCAATGCCGTCATGATACTGTCGGCTGTCTTTTGGATGGCATTCATATCGGCACCTGCCACTTGTATTTGGCGGAGCTGAATGGAATCCGGTGCGGAAATCTTGTTGATTACCTTGATGATGTTCATCGTGTTGTCTCCTGCATAATAATAGGGAGCTTTCATCTGTCCTACAGCCATGGAATCCAATTGTGAAGCTATGTCGTTGGGGAATATGTTCTTGCTGACCGGAAGCGGACTGTAATTAATCGTAGAGCCGCTCTCACGGACAATTTTAGCAATGTCGCCTCCGGCAGCCAACGCTGTGGCAGTCTCCGCCATGTCTTTGTCTAAGGCTGCCTTGTCGGCTGCGCTGGCTTTGACCTGTACATCAATGAATTTGATGTCGCGGCTTTCGGCTGTTTGCTTGAATCTTTCTTTCAACTCATTGTATTTGGCTTTTAAATCGCTTTCTTCCACTTTGATATCTTTGTCATTAATGGTAGAGTAGGGCACGGCAGCCATGATAATGTCGCTTTCATTGGCACGTGCCTCGAATGCGGCCTTGTCTATGATTTTGTTGCCTAACATCGCTTTGCCCAACAGTACTTGGTATTTTTGCGCAAGACTTTCCTGACGGAGGGTCTTTTCAATGAACATCCAGAATTTGTAGAGACTGTTATAGTAGTCCATGTATTCGGCCGGCATCTGTTCGCTTTTGGTTTTCATGCCTTCATAATCGGTCAGGAATTTCTTCAGGACATTGGCATCGAAACGGCCAGTTTGTTCGTTGCGGAAAGGTGTTTGCATCAGTATGGGGCTGTTGCCTTCCGAAATGATGGATTGGATTTCTGCGTCAGTGACGGTCAGTCCCAACTCTTCAGCTTCGTGCTCGATGAGTTTGTTGTTGACGTATGTGTTCCAAACTTGGTCGCGCAATTGGGTAAGCTGTTGGTCGTTGAGTGCACTGTTGCCACTGGTGAACTTCACAACTTCCGCATATTCGTCCACTAAGTTTTGGAATTCATGTACTGAAATCCGCTCTCCGTAAATTTCGCCGACTTGCTGCTTGCTTTCGTTAGAAGCAGACTGGATGGAGCGCATGGCTTCTTCGGCAATGAATGCAAAAAGAGCCACGCCGATCACGATGACCAACAAAGGCCCCTTAGCTCTGATTTTCTGTAATGTTGCCATTGATTTAAATGATTATTGTTTTTATTATTTTCTTTAAACGATTTAAGCGCACGAAGATACAAAAATCTTCGCACATATTCATGTCTGTCAGGCTAAATTTTAGTTATTCGATGATTTTCAGACGTACAAGTTCTATTTTTGTCGTTGTATTCTTGATGATTTTGAACTCGAAATGGCCGAATCTGATGATTTCGTTCAGTTTCGGAAAGCTTTGGTATTGATGTAGAATTAATCCGCTGACGGTGACATATTCTTCGGATTCCGGCAAATCCAATCCCAACAATTCATTGGCTTTTTCTATTTCCAGTCGTCCGGACAGGACGTATTCATTCTCATCAACCTTTTGGGCAATGTAGTTTGTATTGTCGTGTTCGTCTTCAATATCGCCGAAGATTTCTTCTACTAAATCTTCCATCGTTACGATTCCCGAAGTTCCGCCGAATTCGTCTACTACGATAGCCAGAGATTTTTTCTGCTGCATGAACTTCTTTAATAACTTCTGGGCAGACATCGTTTCCGGGACCACAGGAGTTTCTTTAATTCGTAAAGTCCAGTCAGCCGGATTCCGGAACATTTCGGATGAATGGATAAAGCCTACGATATGATCAATGTCTTCTTTGTAAACGATGATTTTGGAATTTCCGCTTTCAATAAACCTGTTTTTAAGGTTTTCTATGGATGAACTGATTTCCACCGCTTCTATTTCTGTTCGCGGCACCATACAGTCCCGAACCTTGACTTCCGAGAAGTACAGGGCATTTTGGAATATCTTGATTTCATCCGTAATTTCGTTTTCATTTTGAACCGATTCGATGCTGGACTGTATCAGGTTGTCCAAGTCTATTTTGGTAAAAGCCTGTTCCGACGCTTTTTTGTTTACTTTAAGTCCCATCAGGCGCAATATGCCGCGAGATAACGCACTGGTGAATTTGGATACGGGATAAAGTAGAATGTAGATGATAAACGCCGGAACGGCGAATATCTTCAGCATACGGTTCGGGTTTATCTTGAATAGCGTTTTCGGAAGGAACTCTCCAGTTACTAACACGATTAGGGTTGAAATGATGGTTTGCAGAGCCACATTCAGCCCTTCATTTTGGTTTAAGTGGATCGGGGAAAGGACGAATTCGTTAATCACTCCTGCCATTAAAATACCATAGATGACCAACGCAATGTTGTTTCCGACCAAAAGGGTTGAGATGAAATCATTTGGGCGTGTATAGAATATGGTCAGAATTTTGGACGTCAGACTGGCATCGCTGCGGTCCAGTTCGACTCGAAGTTTGTTGGAAGAGACAAATGCAATTTCCATCCCCGAGAAAAAAGCGGAGAGCAACAGTATGATGATGATTTCTATAATGGTCAGTGTCATGGCTGATTGGGTTTGGTGGGAGCGGCACGCATGACCGAGTCATTGGAGGACGAACTGCCACTATCGCTGAAAGGCGTTTCGGCATTGGCATTGCTGACAGAGTAGCGTGTCATTTGCTCGTTGGAACGGAAATTATAACCTTGTAGGAATTCATCCGGTTTCCGGATGGTCATGAACATGTTGGAATACATTTCGTGACGGTCCATATCCCAAAAAAGTTCTTCGCTGGTAAAGACAGTACCCTCTTGGTTTCGTATAACCACACGTCCGCGCAACTCCCATAGTTGTTGGTTGTGGCAATATGCCGTATCCGATTGCACAAACCAATCGATGTGGAACGTGGAGTCGAACTTTTCCAAAAGTATGCCTTTTACGAAAGTCCATCGCGGCGGATTGGTCGTATTGTAGATATTCCATTCTTCTGCCGTGATTTTATAGCGGATGACTCCGGAGTCCGAAATAAGGGTCGAGATGCCCCATGATTGCATGAAAGGTAAGGAGTCGTTTTCGTTTATGGCCGGAGCGTGGTTTGACTTTTCCGTAGAACACGAGAGTACTAAAATAAGCATAACAGTCGCCCAAACGGAGACTGTTATGTGGGTCGAACGGGACAATCCCGCCGTAGACTTTATCTTACTTTTCCTCATTATTGAATCTTCCATTTCATGAACCATCTTTCGTTGAACGTAATACCGACGTTGAGCCGCAGGTAGTTTTCTGTAATCAAAGATGATACGCCGGGAACGGATCTGCCCCATTGAAATGCGATATTGACCACGGAACGGTTATTGATATTGTTGGATACGGGGAGGGCGAATCCCGCCGTTACGCCGAATTCCCGTGGGCCGTCATGTCCGTTTACCTTATAATAAGGTGTGGAAAAGGATGCTCCTGCGCGGTACTGTACTCGTCTTAAATATTTATTGCTGTAACGGTCCGGTTGGAACTCACCTCCGATAACAATTTTGGTACGGTTCATATAGTTTTCCGTAGTGCTGACAAACTTGTCGTTTATGATTTGAGGCACGCGGCATTCTCCCCACCTTTGATGAGTTACGTCCAAACCTATTTTCCATTGTTCTTTGTGTGCCCACGCCAATCCGACTCCGAAAGATGTGGGTAGTTCAAAAGCCTTTTCTATGACTGATTTCGTGGTGTCTCCATTGGCCACATAACTGTAATAATGGGCGGGAGAGTTGATCGCATGTCCGATACCGTATGTAATACCGGGAGTCAAAACGTCGTTTTTACCAAGTTGTATAGGATATTGTATACCGATATCTATTTTATAAGATGAGAGGTCGGCATCTATTTGTCGACGTAATCCGTTGCTTGCGCTAGTGGCTGTTCCATTTTCATAAAATGTCTGTGTGATGTTTTGGGCATAGTTTCCCCAAACGTATCCGAAATTGGCTCCGATAGACAAATCTGCAAACGGATTCCACCCCAAACCCACGTACACCTCATGCAGCCCTCCGTCGCCGGTATAGCTGTTGGTATAAGTCATGGTCGAACCGCTGTTGAAATGGTCGCCCAGATATTTGCTTTCCGAGAAGTTGTATCCAATACTGGAAAAAGGAATAAAACCGAATGAAAATCCCAGTCCCGGGCACAAACGGAAGCCGGCGTTGATATAGTCCAACGTTGTGTTGTGCGCATTGATACTATTACCTCCACTTTTGAAATTTACGTTTTGCAGCGTGAGGCCTACGTCGAATATGAATGATAAAGAGTCTATGGCAGAGTAAGATGCCGGATTTTGCATGTTGATGCGGTTCCCGTCGCGAAAGCCCAGTGCCACTCCGCTCATAGCCTTGTTGAAACCTTGCGACTGGTCTTTCAAGCTGCCGAGTCCGAAGCGGGAATACGGGGAGTTTGAACCATTGGTTTGTGCGGGAGCATATAGTGTTGCCATGGTCAGCAACACGCATAGTATAAGTTTATGACTGCTCATTATTAAATGCTAATATTCGGTTTAGCCCTCTGGGCACTATATATTTGTCTGCAAAGATGAGATTTTTTATTTTGCTATCAAAGTTAAAAATATCGCCGCCAGTTAAAAAAACCAAAAGGGACGGGTATTTTTCTTGGAAATATTTGATGCGCCCTTCAATTTCAAACTTCATACCCTGAATGACTCCGGAGCGGATAGACGTTTCCGTGTCATATCCGATGTCCAAGAGCGGCCCCTCGCTGTCTATCAACGGAAGTTTGGCCGTGAAAGCGCGGAGGCTTTTTAGGCGCATTTGAAGTCCTGGGGAAATGCACCCCCCCTTGTAATGTCCGTTTTTGTCGATGAATTCGTAGGTCAGGCATGTCCCGGCATCGACAATAAGGATGTCATGTCCAGGATATTGCATGTAGGCACCGACGGCCGCAGCCAACCGGTCCGCCCCCAACGTATCCGGAGTCCGGTAATCGTTTGTAATCGGGACGGGAGTCTGTGCATTTAAATACAACAAAGGGAAGTCGAGCCTTTTCAGTTGTCGTTCGGCTTCTGCGGTGATGCCGAACACACTTCCTACGATACCTTGTTTAAACGCATATTTATTCACGAACTCCGGCAGGCGTTCCAGTGTTTCATTTGAGGTCTTGATTTCTTCCACCGGAGTGTCACCGTCAAAGGCTACCAGTTTGGCCAACGTATTTCCTATGTCTATGATTAAGTTCACGTGTTCATGCTTTGCGGTTGCAAAGTTAATCAAAAAATAACATGGCAGATTAATTCTTTGTCAAAAAGATGCTCGTCTCGCTTTTTTCTGTGAATGGCATGGGGCAAAAGGGAAAATGCACTAACTTTGCAAAGCTAAATATGGCATGGAATGAGATATTTGAGATTTTTGTTTTTATACACCCTATTATATATAGGAGGAGTGGCTCATGCCTTTCGGGCCGACTCTGTTGAGGTTAGCCTTTTGACTTGTTCTCCCGGAACCGAGGTTTATTCTTTGTATGGCCATACGGCCATTCGTGTGAAATCATATACCACGGCGGAGGATTGGGTTTTTAATTACGGGGTGTTCAGCTTTAACCGTCCGAATTTTATATGGCGCTTTACGCGAGGCGAGTGTGATTATCAGATTGGAGCCTTGCCTTTTGCTTACTTTGCCGAGGAATATGAAGAGCGCGGGTCGACCGTCTATCAGCAAGTGCTGAATCTGAGTGCGTCGGAGAAGGAACGGCTTTGGACGTTGTTGGTAGAGAATATGCGTCCGGAAAACAGGGAATACCGCTACAACTTTCTTTATGATAATTGTACGACGCGGGCGCGCGACCGTATAGAGGAGGCTGTGGAAGGAAAGATTATTTATCCGGAACAGGACACTGTCCGTACATGTCGCGAGATTATTCATCAGTATACGGCTCAGCATCCTTGGGCGGAATTGGGTAATGACATTTGTTTGGGGGCGGAGGCCGACCGTCCTATTTCTGTACGTGACGAGATGTTCGCTCCTTTTTATTTGTTGCGTTACGCCAATGACGCGGTGATTCAGGAATCTGACGGCAGTACGCGGCCGTTGGTGTTGTCTCAATCGGAAGTGGTTGAAGGGCGTGATGTGGAAATACAGAAAGAATTCCCTTGGTCTCCGGCACTGTCAGCATGGATACTTTTCTTTTGCGTGGCGGGGTTGACCGTAGTGGAACGGTGGCGTCATGCATGTTTTTGGGGGATAGACATTTTTTTGATGTCATTGGTCGGAGGAATCGGATTGGTGGTCACGTTTCTCTTTTTCTTCTCCGTTCATCCCACAGTAGGCTCGAATTGGCAGATTTGGGTCTTCAATCCCATTCCGTTGGTGGCCATGCCGTGGGTGGTTTGGTGTGCAGTTAAAAGGAGAAAAACTTACTACCATCCATTAAACGCGTCGGTTTTAATATTATTTATGTTTTTTTCTGCCCTGATACCACAAGATTTCTGTGTGGTAATTGTACCTTTGGCCTTAGCTTTGTTGCTACGTTCGTGTAGTTATTGGATAAGCTATCGAAAAAAAGAAAAATAAGCAAGCCATGCATTATAGAAGCTATCGTTTTCTGACTCCGTTGATTATGGTACTGACCTGGGCCAATATGGAAGCCCAGACGTCGCATCCTGTCCCTCGGTTGGTGGTCAACGTGACGATAGACCAGTTGCGTACGGACTATATGGAAGCCTTTTCTTCGCTTTTCGGAGCCGGAGGTTTCAATAAGGTGATGCGCGACGGGCGTAGCTATATGGATGCAGCCTATCCTTTTTCCCACATAGACCGTGCCTCGGCAGTGGCATGTATCATGACGGGCACGGTGCCTTACGATAATGGAATCGTGGGCGGACGTTGGATGGATCGTAAGACTTTGCGTCCGATGTATTGTGTGGACGACACAGCGTGCGAGGGATGGCTGACTTCCGAGAAGTACTCTCCGGTGGCGTTGAATGTATCGACCGTCACCGATGAACTGAAGATGGCTACCGGAGGGCGGGCTTTGGTGTACAGCATTGCCCCGGATGCCGATGCTGCAATCTTAGCAGCCGGGCATGCCGCCGACGGTGCTTTTTGGATAGACAATGCTTCCGGGCAGTGGAGCAGTACGTCTTATTATGGCCAGTATCCGGATTGGGCCTTACGTTATGATGTTTCCGACCGTTTGTCCGGTCGTATTTCCGATTTGTCCTGGACCCCAATCAGTCCGATTGTAGAGAATTTCAATTTCTTTATTTCGCCTCAAGAGAGCAAAGGGTTCACACATAAGTTTGCAGGGGACCGTAAGATTTATGAGTTCAAGACCAGTGCCTATGTCAATGACGAGGTCAACCGTTTCGCCAAACATTGTTTGGATCATACCGAGTTGGGCGAAGACCTTGTGACGGATTTCCTGTCTCTGACGTATTATGCGGGGACGTTCGATCATAAGCCGGTAGCCGAGGTTCCGGTAGAGTTGCAGGACACGTATGTGCGCCTTGACCTTGAATTGGCAGAGTTGATTACGATGTTGGAAAAGAAAGTAGGAGCCGGGCGTTTTTTATTGGTCGTTACTTCTACGGGATATACCGATGACGAAATCACCGATTTCTCGAAATACCGTATACCCACCGGTACGTTCAGCGTGACGCGTGCTTCTGCGTTGTTGAACATGTACCTGATGGCAGTATATGGCCAAGGGCAGTATGTCGAGACGGAGTTCGGCTCGCAACTGTTCTTAAACCAGAAACTTATAGAAGACAAACAACTGAATTTGAGCGACGTGCTGACACGTGCGCAGGCTTTCTTGATACAGATGGCCGGTGTAAAAGACGTGTACACTTCCCAACGGTTGGCTTTGTCTGCGGGAGAGACCGAAATACGCCGTTTGAGGAACAGCTTCAACCAGATGCGTTCGGGAGATATTTTCATTGAAGTATCTCCAGGTTGGAAGGTTGTCAACGAAGAGACGCATGAACAGACCTTGGAAAGGGCTTCATACGTAGGTTTTCCCATTTTCTTTTTCGGGTGTAACGTACGGCCTGAAACGGTAAAGACGCCGGTGACGGTGGATTGTATCGCCCCCACTGTGGCCCGTTTCATGCGTATCCGCGCTCCCAACGCATGTTCCGCAGCCCCTTTATCGGCCGTCCGCTGATGAAGATATTTAAATAATTTTCTATTCTTTTACTTTTTTTGATTAACTTTGCGCAAAGAAGCGCAAAGCGCATCGCGTGAATAAAAAAACAAAACAAAATATATGGATATAAACAAGTTTTTGAGCAAGCTTTTCGGGAATAAGTCTACCCGGGACATGAAGTTGATTCAGCCGTTGGTAGAGACCGTGAAAAAAGCTTACCCTGAAATTCAGGCACTCAGTAATGATGCCCTGCGTGCCAAGACGCAGGAAGTGAAAAAGTACGTGCAGTCTTCGGCCGACGACCTCAAGGCTAAAATTGCAGAGTTGAAGGCAAAGGTGGAAGAAATGCCGATTGAAGACCGTTCTTCTCTTTTTTCGCAGATTGACAAGTTGGAGAAAGACGTGTTGGAACGCTACGAACAGGCTTTGAACGAAGTCATGCCGGTGGTGTTCTCCATCGTGAAGTCCACGGCCGAGCGTTTTGCCACTCAGGAAATCGTGGACGTGACGGCCAACGATTTTGACCGCGAGTTGGCGGCAAAGTTCGATTTCGTGGACATTGAGGGCGACACGGCGCATTACCACAATCATTGGACGGCCGGAGGAAACGATACGGTGTGGAATATGATACACTACGACGTGCAGCTTTTCGGTGGTGTCGTGCTGCACCAAGGCAAGATTGCCGAGATGGCGACCGGAGAGGGTAAAACATTGGTGGCAACCCTGCCTGTGTTCCTGAATGCCCTGACCGGAAACGGCGTGCATGTGGTGACGGTCAATGACTATCTGGCCAAGCGTGACTCCGAGTGGATGGGGCCGCTCTACATGTTCCACGGTTTGAGTGTGGACTGTATCGACAAGCATCAGCCCAACAGCGACGCCCGCCGTCGTGCCTATCTGGCCGACATCACGTTCGGAACGAACAACGAGTTCGGTTTCGACTACTTGCGCGACAATATGGCAACGAATCCCAAGGATTTGGTGCAACGTGCACACAATTACGCCATCGTGGACGAGGTCGACTCCGTATTGATCGACGATGCCCGTACGCCGTTGATTATATCCGGGCCTGTGCCTAAAGGCGATGACCAGTTGTTCGAACAATACCAGCCTTTGGTAGAGAAGTTGGTGGGCGTACAGCGCCAGTTGGCTACGCAATATCTGGCCGAGGCCAAGCAGATGATAGCTTCGGGAGACAAGGAAAAGGTGGAGCAGGGATTCCTGCAACTGTACCGTAGCCATAAGGCGTTGCCCAAGAACAAACCTTTGATCAAGTATTTGTCCGAACAGGGAATCAAGTCCGGTATGTTGAAGACCGAGGAAATCTATATGGAAAACAACAACAAGCGCATGCCCGAGGCTGTGGAACCGTTGTATTTCGTTGTGGATGAGAAGTTGAACAGCGTGGATTTGACGGACAAGGGTTTTGCCTGGTTGTCTAAGGCTACTTCCGATCCGGATTTGTTCGTCATGCCAGACATCACGTCGGCCATGTCGGCTTTGGAGGCGGACAAGTCGCTTTCCGACGAAGAGCGCGTGATGAAGAAAGACCAACTCTATTCCGATTATGCCGTGAAGAGCGAGCGTATGCATACCTTGCAGCAGTTGCTGAAAGCTTACACCATGTTCAACCGCGACGATGAATATGTCATCATCGACGGCGAGGTGAAGATTGTGGACGAGCAGACGGGACGTATCATGGACGGGCGCCGTTGGAGCGACGGCTTGCATCAGGCTGTGGAAGCCAAGGAACATGTCAAGGTGCAGGCTGCCACCCAGACTTTTGCCACGATTACCTTGCAGAACTATTTCCGCATGTATCATAAGTTGGCGGGTATGACCGGTACGGCCGTGACCGAGGCCGGAGAGTTCTGGGACATCTATAAACTCGATGTGGTGGAGATTCCGACCAACCGTCCGATTGCACGTAAGGACATGAACGACCGTGTGTATAAGACACAGCGTGAAAAGTATAAGGCCGTCATCACGGAAATAGAAGAACTGGTAAAGGCCGGACGTCCCGTTTTGGTCGGTACGACTTCGGTGGAGATTTCCGAGATGTTGAGCAAGATGTTGCAGATGCGTAAGATTCCTCACAACGTGTTGAACGCCAAGTTGCACCAACAGGAGGCGGATATCGTGGCGCAGGCCGGACAAAGCAGTACGGTGACCATTGCCACCAATATGGCCGGTCGTGGTACCGACATCAAGCTGAGCGACGAGGTGAAGAAAGCCGGTGGTTTGGCCATTATCGGTACGGAGCGTCATGAGAGCCGTCGTGTAGACCGTCAGTTGCGCGGTCGTGCCGGACGTCAGGGAGACCCGGGTTCATCCGTTTTCTTCGTGTCCTTGGAGGACAAGCTGATGCGTCTGTTTGCCAGCGAACGGATTTCCAGGGTGATGGACAAGTTGGGCTTTGAAGACGGCGAGATGATTGAACACAAGATGATCAGCAATGCCATCGAGCGTGCCCAGAAGAAGGTGGAAGAGAACCACTTCGGCGTGCGCAAGCGTCTGTTGGAATACGACGACGTGATGAACAAACAGCGTACGGTGGTTTATGAGAAGCGTCGCCACGCCCTGATGGGGGAGCGTATCGGGATGGACATCTCCAATATGATTTGGGACCGTTGCGTGAATATCATCGAGAATAATGACTACCAGGGATGCAAGGAAGGATTTATCGAGGTCATGGCCATGGAAGTGCCGTTTACGGAGGACGAGATGAACAGCATGAAGCGTGAAGATTTGTGCGAAAAGGCCTTCCAGGCTGCCATGGAACGTTTCAAGCAAAAGACGGATATGTTGGCTGCTGTGGCCCAGCCTGTCATCAAACAGGTGTATGAGGCACAAGGGCACATGTATGAGAACATCATGGTGCCCGTGACGGACGGACGTCGTATTTATCAGATTTCCACTCCGCTCAAAGAGGCTTACGAAACGGAAAGCCGTTCCATCGTGAAGGCTTTCGAGAAGGCCATCATGCTGCATACCATCGACGAGGCGTGGAAAGAGAACTTGCGCGAACTGGACGAGCTGAAACATTCCGTACAGAACGCTAGCTACGAACAGAAAGACCCCTTGTTGATTTTCAAACTCGAAAGCGTGAAGCTCTTCGATGCCATGGTGGACAAGATTAACAACCAGACCGTCAGCGTACTGATGCGCGGGCAGATTCCGGTGCAGCAGCCCGAACAGGTGCGTGAGGCCGAACCGGAACCGGCTCCCCGTCAGGAGAGATACGTGGAATCCCGCGAGGACTTGACCGACCCCAACCAGGAGGCAGCTGCCCGTCAGGATACGCGTGAACCGCAGAAGCAGCAACCGGTAGTGGCTGAGAAGCTTCCGGGACGTAACGACCCTTGTCCTTGCGGTAGCGGAAAGAAATTTAAGAACTGTCACGGACGCGGGTTGTAAATCGGCAGACTGACGATAAGTTGTATTATCCCCCGGACGGGGTCGGGTTTTCCGGCTGCGTTCGGGGGAAGTTTGTTGTATGGGTACTCTCTTCGGATGTCATGATGTTTTTTTCGCTTCTCTTCCTTAAATTTTGGTACTGGAATGTTTTTCCGATACTGTTTTTTTTGTACCTTTGATATAACTATAGACAAAAATGACAGATTATGAAAGCCACTTCACAGACCATCCAGCAGATTGAACGTGCACTCAGGAAGATTGCAGCCAAATACCCGCAAGGCCGGGAGGATTTGGCCTTGACGGATATCCATCTTCAGGTAAAAGCCGATTCCGGCGAGTTGTTGGCGTTCAACGATGACGATGAAGAGCTGACGCGTTGCGTAGTAGAGCAGTGGATGGATAACGGAGATGAGGATTTCTATGAAGAGATTACGCCCGTGTTGCGCCAGTGTATCCAAAATATGAAAGATACGTTGGAGAACCTGTCCTTATTGAAGCCTTATTCTTTCGTCCTGGTGGATGAGGACAAGGAAACGCTTTGCGACTTGTACCTTGTGGACGATGAGACGGTGATAGTGGACGGTGAATTGCTGAAGGGGTTGGACGAAGATTTGGATGATTTCCTGAAAAAGCTTTTGGAGGAATAAGGTATCCCTTGAACGGACAAAATCGCGATTGGGTGAGGGCAAAGTCAAGTCCGTTTGGGTTTTGCCGGGTGCGAGGATTTATCAAAATGTCAGAATGTCAAATCTCATGGGACGAGAATCGCGTATTTTCGGACAGAAGGCGTTTTGTTCCGTGCGAGGGCATTCTCGCGTGTTGGGGAAAAGGCAGAGTGTAAGCCGTCGGGTGTTTTTCCCGTTTTTTGTTTCGCCTTTATGTCGAATCATACGAACAGATGCGGATAGGATGTAAGCGAAATGTCGCAATTCCTATCCGTTTGTTTTTTGTTTTTTGGAAACAAAATGAGTTCAAATAGTGTTTTTCGTATGCTTAAAATCTTGTTTGGGGGGCGTTTGGAGCTTGGTTTTAAGTCGTGTGGTATATGTTTTCCGTTCGTTCTGCGCACATCGGAAAATCGCTTTCAGCCAAACGATTTTTCAATCTCTTGAGATTGATTTGCATATATGCAGGATTTATGCGGAAATACACAGCTTCTTTGTATGATTATTCTCTTTTGGGGCTTTATCTGATGCTGTTTTCTCAATTTAAAACAAGCGTAAAGGATTAAAACAATGTCTTTTTGTCGGGATATAGAGGAGAATGGGATTAATTTGTAAATTGAGGGCGTGACACTTTTAGTATAGTGAAAAATACAGGGAAATATCCGATTGGGTGAATTAGATTCAAGAATATTTGTTTTTATGTGTTTATTGTGCAGAAATCCCCTCCGTTTATCGTGAAGATAAGACGGAGGGGAAGGTTTTATATAGTATAAAGTTAAGGTCAGAACAGGCTCCACGAGACGGTGAGTCCGGCCATGACGATGGCCACCATCGACATGAGCTTGATGAGGATGTTCAGGCTTGGGCCGGAAGTGTCCTTGAACGGGTCGCCCACGGTGTCGCCCACCACGGTGGCACGGTGTACCTCGCCGCCCTTCCCGCCGAAATTACCTTCTTCGATATATTTCTTGGCATTGTCCCAGGCACCACCGGAGTTGGCCATGAAGATAGCCAACACGAAACCGGCCGACAAGCCGCCGACCAAAAGGCCGATGACGCCCGGCACGCCGAATACCAGTCCGGTAACGATGGGAGCTACGATGGCCAGTAGCGAAGGGAAGACCATTTCACGTTGTGCGCCTTTGGTGGAAATCTGCACGCAACGGGCATAATCCGGTTCGGCTTCTCCGCTCAGGATGCCCTTGATTTCACGGAACTGCCGCCGCACTTCCTCTACCATGTGGGCTGCTGCACGCCCTACGGCGTTCATGGTCAACCCGCAGAAAAGGAAAGCCATCATGCTGCCGATGAACATGCCCGAGAGGACTTTCGGGTTCATCAGCGTCACGTCATAGTAGGTCATGAAGTCGGTGAACGAAGCATCATGTATGGCCAACGTGTCGCCGTTCGGCAGGGTCAGTACAGTTTCGCCCAAGCGCGTCAGACCGATGCGGATTTCTTCGATATAGGATGCTAACAATGCCAGTCCGGTCAGGGCTGCCGAGCCGATGGCAAAGCCTTTGCCAGTAGCTGCCGTGGTGTTACCCAACGAATCCAAAGCATCCGTGCGTTTGCGCACGGCCTCGCCCAGTCCGCTCATTTCAGCGTTTCCGCCCGCGTTGTCGGCTATGGGGCCGTAAGCGTCCGTGGCCAAGGTGATGCCCAAGGTGGAGAGCATGCCCACGGCGGCGATACCGATGCCGTATAGCCCCATGCTCACGTTGGCAAAGTCGAACCCTGCAGCCAGCCAATAGGAAAGGATGATGCCGATGACGACGGCTATCACTGGGATGGTGGTGGACACCATGCCCAACCCGATACCGGATATGATGACCGTGGCCGGGCCCGTTTTTCCGCTCTCAGCCAACAGTTGGGTGGGGCGGTAGGACTGTGACGTGTAATATTCCGTGGAGCGTCCGATGACGATACCTACCAAAAGCCCGATGACCACGGCAAACGAAATGTTCAGCCAGTTGTCTATCTGCAACACCCAAAGGATAAGGAAAGTCGCCACGACAATCAGGGCGGAACTCAGGTTCGTGCCTACGGACAGGGAGTTGAGCAGGTCTTTCATGCCTGCGTCTTCCTTGGTGCGCACGGAAAATATGCCTAAAATGGAGAGCAGGATGCCCACTGCGGCTATCAGCATCGGGGCAATGACCGCCTTGAACTGCATGTCCACGTCGCCTCCGGCCATGAATGCCGCGGCACCCAATGCGGAGGTGGCCAGGATGGAACCGCAATAAGACTCGTACAGGTCGGCCCCCATACCGGCCACGTCGCCCACGTTGTCGCCCACGTTGTCGGCTATCGTGGCCGGGTTGCGCGGGTCGTCCTCCGGGATACCGGCTTCCACCTTGCCTACCAAGTCCGCACCCACGTCAGCCGCTTTCGTGTAGATGCCGCCTCCCACACGGGCGAACAGGGCCTGCGTGCTGGCTCCCATGCCGAAGGTCAGCATGGTGGTGGTAATCATGCAGAGTTTGGCTGTCGGGGCGTAGATGTCGGCAGGGATAAAGGCATCCAAAAGGAGATACCAGAAAGAGATGTCGAACAGGCCGAGTCCGACAACGACCAACCCCATGACCGCGCCGCTGCGGAAAGCCACGCGCAGTCCTTTGTTCAGGGAGTTACGGGCAGCGTTGGCTGTACGTGCCGATGCGTAGGTAGCCGTTTTCATGCCTAAAAAGCCGGAAAGTCCGGAGAAAAAACCACCGGTGAGGAAGGCTATCGGTACCCACGAGTTTTGCAGGTTGAAGCCATAGGCCATGACCGAAAACAGCACGACGAGTGCCAGAAAGACCAGTCCCACGATTTTGTACTGTTGTTTCAGGTACGACATGGCACCTTGGCGCACATGCGAGGCGATTTTCTGCATGGCCGGTGTGCCTTCACTCTCTCTCATCATCTGGCGGTAGAAGTACCAAGCCAGCAGCAATGCCAACAAGGATGATACGGGAATCATCCAAAACAGGAGATGCTCCATAGTAAAATGTGTTTTTGAGTTAACGATATGTTATTGTCGTGGGCTAAGGTAGTGAAAAGCGGGGTTCGGACAAAGAAAACTCTGTTAAAAAAGCACTTGGTTTGATTTTATGGATGAATAGGGGGAGTTGGAAATAAAAAGAACCGTTTGCATGCTTGGTAGGGCGTGCAAACGGTTGCTTCCAATAATAGTGGTGAAGGGCTTTACTTCTTCAACTTGGCCAAACTTTCTTTCAAAGCCGCGATTTTGCTTTCGGCATCGGCTTGTTTCTTGCGTTCCATTTCCACCACGGCAGTGGGGGCGTTGGCTACGAAACGTTCGTTGGAAAGCTTTTTCAAGACACCTGCAAGGAAGCCTTCCAAGTGTTTCAGTTCGGCTTCTTGTTTGGCGATTTCCGCTTCCACGTCTATCAGGTTGCCCAACGGTACGGCATATTCCGTCGTGCCCACCATGAACGAAGCCGTGCCTTCGCCTTTCTGTACCACAGGGTTGACGGCACTCAGATTGCCCATTTTCTTGATGACACCTTCAAAGTCTGCTTCCGGATTCCCGCCCACGACTTCCAATGTCAATGCCTCTTTCGGGGCGATGTTCTTTTGGTTGCGTACGGTACGCACGCCGGCCACGATGCTTTTTACGTTTTCGACATGGGAGATAAGTGTGGCATCGTCTTCCGTAGGTGCAGCGGTGTGGAGCGGTGAAATCATGATGCTCTCACCCGGCAGGCGGTCATAGATGTGTTGCCAAAGTTCTTCGGTGATGAAAGGCATGAACGGGTGCAGGAGTTTCAACAGCGTGTCGAAGAACGACAAGGTCTGTTCGTACGTCTTGTTGTCGATGGGCTGTCCGTAAGCCGGTTTGACCATTTCGAGGTACCAACTGGAGAACTCGTCCCAGAACAGCTTGTACACGGCCATGAGGGCCTCGCTCAGACGGTACTTCTTGAACAAGTCTGCCACTTCCCTTGCTGTGGTTCTCAGCATGGCATCGAACCAACGTGTGGCGATGGCTGCCGTTTCCGGTTGCGCGATGTCGGCCGTCTGCCAGCCTTTCACGAGGCGGAAGGCGTTCCATATCTTGTTGTTGAAGTTGCGGCCTTGCTCGCAGAGTGCGTCGTCGAACAGGATGTCGTTACCTGCCGGGGCGGACAGCATCATTCCCATACGTACGCCGTCAGCACCGTATCGTTCTATCAAATCGAGCGGGTCGGGGCTGTTACCCAACGACTTACTCATCTTGCGTCCTAATTTGTCGCGCACGATGCCGGTGAAGTACACGTTCTTGAACGGCATCTTCCCTTCGTATTCGTAGCCTGCCATGATCATGCGCGCTACCCAGAAGAAGATGATGTCCGGACCCGTTACGAGGTCGGACGTGGGGTAATAGTAGTTGAGCTCCTCGTTGCCCGGATGGTTGATGCCGTCGAACAGCGAAATCGGCCATAACCAACTGGAGAACCAAGTGTCCAATGCGTCCTCGTCCTGACGTAGGTCGGATGCAGTCAGGTTGGTGTCACCGGTCTTCTCCTTGGCCAGTTCGAGTGCTTTTTCGGCGGTCTCGGCCACCACGAATCCGCCTTGCGGCAGGTAGTAGGCCGGGATGCGGTGTCCCCACCACAACTGTCGGCTTATGCACCAGTCTTTGATGTTCTCCATCCAGTGACGGTAAGTGTTTTTGTATTTGGCCGGATAGAACTTGATTTCGTCCTTCATCACCGGCTCCAAAGCGATTTGCGCCAAGTGTTCCATCTTCAGGAACCATTGCATGGAAAGCTTCGGTTCGATGGGCACGTTGGTGCGTTCGGAGAAGCCCACCTTGTTGGTATAGTCTTCCACTTTCTCCAACAATCCTGCTTTTTCCAAGTCGATGCAGATTTGCCTGCGCACGTCGAAACGGTCCATGCCCACGTACATCCCGGCAGCCTCGCTAATCGTGCCGTTGTCGTTGAAGATGTCGATGGAAGGCAGGTTGTATTTCTCGCCCAACATATAGTCGTTCACGTCGTGTGCCGGTGTCACCTTCAGGCAACCCGTTCCGAACTCGATGTCCACATAGTCGTCTTCGATGACGGGGATACAGCGGCCTACCAGAGGCACAATCACCTTTTGTCCTTTCAGCCACGTGTTCTTCGGGTCGTTCGGGTTGATACACATCGCCGTATCTCCCATAATCGTCTCCGGACGGGTAGTGGCGACAATGGCGTATCCCTCCTCGCCTACGATCTTATAGCGAAGATAGTACAACTTACTATGCTCTTCCTTATAGATAACCTCCTCATCGGACAGGGCCGTCAACGCCTTCGGGTCCCAATTCACCATACGGACACCCCGGTAGATCAAACCTTTCTTATATAGATCGACAAAAACCTTGATAACGCTCTCCGAACGTTTCTCGTCCATCGTGAACGCCGTACGATCCCAATCGCAGGAAGCACCCAATTTACGAAGTTGCTTCAAGATAATGCCGCCATGCTCTTCTTTCCATTCCCAAGCATGCCGCAAAAACTCGTCGCGAGTCAGATCGGTCTTCTTGATTCCTTGCCCGGCCAAACGATTCACCACTTTCGCCTCCGTAGCGATCGAAGCATGGTCCGTACCCGGTACCCAACAAGCGTTCTTACCCATCATACGGGCACGGCGAACCAAGATATCTTGGATCGTATTGTTAAGCATATGTCCCATGTGCAATACGCCGGTGACGTTAGGGGGCGGGATTACAATCGTATACGGCTCACGGCCGTCTGGCTTTGACTTAAAGAAGCCGTTATCCAACCAATACTGATACCACTTCCCCTCTACTTCAGCGGGATTGTACTTACTAGCAATTTCCATATTTTTATAACTAATTATTCTTTGCTTTTTGCTTAAATCGCGAAATTACAAAAAATAAACATACAGAAGTCCCATTCAGTCTATATATCTTTCACTTATGGGTAAACAATCAAGCTCCATAAGCCATTTCCACCGGTTTATCTACGGTATCGAGTTCCTCTAAGTTTATGCCAAGCCCTACTTCGCAAGGGATAGTAAACCAAAAGGTACTGCCTTTCCCCTCCTCTGAATAGACGCCGATATCACCTTTCATTTTATAAACCAAGGTCTGGCATACAGCCAAGCCCAAACCAATACCTTGAGCGAAAGGATCAAATTTGGCAAAACGATCAAATACTTGAGGAACATTCTCTTTCGAGATTCCTTTTCCCGTATCGGTCACATAGAAATACAAACCATTTTTCGTATGCTCGAATCCGAAATAAATAGAACCGGACAAGGTATATTTGCAGGCATTGGACAAGAAGTTCTTAAGAACTTGCTCTACCCGGCGGCCATCTATCCAAGCAAAACAGGAACTTTCCTTCAACTCGCTACGCAATTTCACCCCTTCCCGCACTTTCGGCCGATAACTTCTCTCCAGCATCAAAAGCATTTCTGATATATCTATCGCTGAAGGCTGCAACTCGATCAAACCCGATTCTATATCTGATAAATCAAGCACATCGTCAATCAATTTTACCAACAAAAGGTTATTTTGCTGAATGATCTCACTATATTCCCGGGCTTCTTCTGGTTCTACACCATTAGCTATCAAACCAGAGAACCCGACTATAGCGTTTAAAGGCGTACGTACCTCGTGGCGAATACCGGACAAGAAAGCGGATTTCATGCGACTGGATTCCTCCGCCTGTTTCTTTTTCAAACTTACTTCTTCCAAACGTTTACGTTCATTGACCGATACTAACCCGCCAACCAATACGAGCGCATGTCCTTCTTCGTCCGTCTCACTAACAATAGCGAAATTTTCCACCCAAGTATATTCATCTGGAGCAGACACTAATTTATATCGGAATTCTTCTTGTAGCATATGGATATCGCCATTCATTAGGCGCAGATATATATCCCGCATTTTCTGCTGGAAATCCGGATGAATCCGATCGTAGAACATCTCCTCCGTTATCCGATATTCCTTACAGCCCCTTTTACAATCCTCACAATAATGGTCGCTCTCGCAATCAATAGTTTTGGCCCGTAGATCCCAAGTCCAGACAATCGTATGATTAGCCTGTAGTACCAAGCGATATCGTTTATTCAAAGCTTCCGTCATCTCTGCCACCGCACGATCCTTGAACATTTGCTTTTTCCGCTGCCTATTGAGACGCCAACGTAACATCGCTATGATAAATATTAATGTCAAAATCAAAGAAGCCGCAAACACATGAATATACTGTATTGTCATGACCGGCATATTCGACAGCACTTTGGTTTGCTCACTCAAACTATTTACATCGTTTATTATACTATTCGCATGTACCCAATGGATACAACCCCCACAAAAAGCTATCAATACTACTCCCTTCTTCATTTTATTCAGATTCTTTTCCTTTGCCCCTAAGTGTTTATTGTTTAATGATCTTGTTTGAGACTATAACATACGCTGAAAGAATTTGTTTTTA
>ERZ773168.679-NODE-679-length-32840-cov-41.360439_pt1 | contig 32840 bp, 31 predicted proteins | sample MGYA00511261_ERZ773168 | MGnify/ENA primary metagenome ERZ773168 (study PRJEB29015, sample SAMEA2737855) | human gut metagenome | biome: human gut; feature: human-associated habitat; material: faeces | place: China | collected 2012 ... | reverse complement strand
TTCACAGTCAAAGTATCATCAACGCTCTCTTAAATGTTTTCCCGTCTGAAATATAGTCGCATTGCGTTGTATATAAATGCACTTCCTTATGCTCCTTATTTCAGACAGCACTTTGCTCACTTTATCCGCCACCGGCGGCGGTCGCAAGACTACCACCGGACTGTTTCCTTAACGGTCGTACCCCAAGGTCACTTCCTCGCTTTGCTCAGGCGCAGTCCTTCTGCGTTAATTCCCTAACTCTCATTACAAAAATAAAAACCAATCTTTTTTTGTAAGATTGATTTCCTTGGCAGGGGCAGAAGGACTTGAACCCTCGGCACGCGGTTTTGGAGCGACGAAAGTTACTGTTTAAGCCGTTTTATAGGATGTTAAACTGTAGAAATTTGTCCCTGCCTGTGTTATTAAAAATAAGTAATAATAGTTTTAAAACAAATAATTTGTAGAATTATTGTAGAAAGAGATCAACCATAACAATTAAAAAATATTTATGATGATTGGGTTATAATTATAATAGAATTGCATAGTATATTAGTATCTATATGCCGTCAGCGTGGCTATATGACATGCAATTAATCGCTTTAATAGTTAGGTCACCACCTATAAAGCGAAAAGTGACCGGTTGGGGGAGGACCAACACGGCATATAGATTATTTATATTTCTTTTCCTTGAGGTAATGTTAACATTATTTTCTTTCTTGCATGTTTACCCCAAACTTTATCAACAATTCGTTGCTTTTTTGATTGGGAGATATTATTACATATTAAGTGTTTACGCACTAATTGCTGCACTAATATCCTTAGATTGGGCTTATTATGCTTCTTCATGAATCTTTCAACTTCCTTAAAGAATTCATCTGTATTACCAGAATTATCAAGTATAGATAATTTAAAAAATTCATTGGCGATGGATGTACTTTGATAAGATAATAACATACTTAAACTTTTTCTATTGACTGCTAACTCGGAAAATGAATTATAAACAGACAGAAAAATACATCGTGCACTTTCACTAAGCATTTCAACAATTTTTTCTTCAGTTAGTAATTTGCCTGTATTATTTTTTTTATAAATTTCGTCAGCATAGTCTTTTATTTGTGCACAAATATCGTCCAAATTATTAGATACTGGTTCTAAAAGTGAAAAAATTATCTTATTTGGAAACGAGAATATACTTTTTACCAATTCATTTTTTGCTTGAGCTCTCATAATACTGTAAAATGCTGGTAACGCTTTACAAATCATTTCTGTGTATTTAATGGACCGAAGTAACTTATTGTAAGTTTCATCAATTTCTGTTTCGTCATAATCGTAAATACCTCGTGCTTCGATATCTTCACCTTCATATGTTATTTCTTCAATATCGTCTTTTCTTTTTTCATATTCTGATTTATCTTCATTATTTGGTTCTTCTATTGAATTCATGTGATAGTTGTTAGATAATAATTTAATATTATCTGTTTCAAAACTTACACTTTCAATTTCAGACATTAATTCATTTGCGTATTCACATATAGTGTTTATAATACGGGTGTTATTAGATAAATATGAAATGAATAAAACAATGTCAGAGTTAATCCCAAAACAAATTTTCTCAAGTATATTTTCTATATCTTTATACTCGCCATCGTTATTGAGCTTTCTGTATAGACATTTTGCTACGAAATACGAAAGATAATTTTTGTTTTGAAAATATAAAGAAAGCGAAGTCCCATTTTCTTCATCTTCTTTGAAAATATTTGACTTAATTAATGTATCTTTTAAGCGCTTTATACTTATAGAAACACCATAATTTTCACAATAATCGTTAATAACTGCTTCCATTTCAGAGTATGTAATCGTATCTTTTTTATTAAAATGCATATAATATGCTATTTCTTCTATAACAGTTAGGGTTTCATCAAGCTCAGAATTGGATGAATATTTTATTAAAGCCGAATTAATGTTATGTTCAAAAATTTTACTAAAAATAGCTTCGCCGTTTTTTGATTCATAACGACCATCTTGCAAAAAATAGTTTGTATATTGTATAATAAAATTTGGTTTTAATGTAAACAAAGAAGCATTATTATGCACAAGAGCATCAATTAATTTATTAATTGATACAATGTCAACATCATCATTAACATTATTTAGAAGACATATTTTTTTCACAAGTTGTCTACGTTTTTTACCGAAAAATGGGTTGATGTTTAAATATCCATAAACTCCATTTTCTTCATATGAATCTTTTATTTCTTCTCTAACATCAGCAACAATATCGTATGAGCTGTTGTTATTAGAAATGATAATGTACTGTTGGAAATTTTCGTTTAAGAACTTTAAAAGTTTTTCCTTAGAAGTTTTGTTGCTAATTAGGTCAAAATCATCAACAATTATTATTTTTTCGTTGTTATCCAGTTGCTCATATTTATTCCATTTTGTATCTTCATAACCATATTGCTCTGCAAACAGATTTCTTGTAAGTGTCTTTAAATTAGACTTACCATTAGATACCCTTAATATAAGAGGAATTTTTTCACCTATTAGTTCATTAAATAAATATTTTGCCAGTGTAGATTTTCCAGAAAAAGAATCCCCTCTAATCCAAATTTTTTTATATTTACATAAAAAGTCAGAAAAATCGGAAAAATTATTAATTTTAGTTGTAATTTCATCTTCGTTTGTTTTTTCTTGAATTAGGGTAGGAAATACAAAATATTCATCATATGACAATTTTTTGTGCAAAATATTTTCATCTATATTTAATTCTTTTAAGAAATCAGGAGAAGGCATTAGTTCTTTTGCTTTTATACATATTTTTTCATTATTAATATGTTCTTTCTTTTTATAGATATTATTTTTGTTATCCCATTCAAAAGAATAAATTGAAAAGCTTTTGTTACAAGTGTCAATTATAATGGTATTAAAAAAATCGTTATATTCAAAATTACCCCACTGCATTTCGCCAGCTCTTGATACAAAAAGGCCAGTGCTTTTATCAATTGAAACTTCTTCCCCGACGCTTCCTTTGTGTTCATGCCCAACAAATAATATATGATTGTTATTTGCTATAAAATCTTTTAATTTAAATTTTTGATTCCAATGAAAACATTCTGAGGGATGATGCATCATCGTGAGACAAAAATCAGCATTGTTTCTTTTTTCTATAATAGGATAATCATTTTCTTGAAAATAGTGAAGTTCTCGATCATCATGTTCTAGGGTTGAAAAAGGAGCAGTATTTATAAGATTAATTTGAATGTTAAAGTTGTTATATTTCTGAATATGCATTGCAACTAATCTATTTTTATCTACGCTAAATTTATAATTTGTTTGTGAATAAAAATTATTCAATGAATTAAATTCATCATCAAGCATACGGTCGATATTATTGTTGCGATACGCTTTTTCAATATCTGCACCTTTTCTTAATAATTTATTGTAATCTATATCGTGATTTCCCGGCACAAGATAAATAGGTATAAATTTATCATTTATTTTTTCTTTTAACTTATTTATTAAGATCGTTTGAAGTTTTCTATATGTTTTATACTCATTAATTCCTCCGCTAAAAACGATATCCCCAGAAATTAAAATTATAATGTCATCAATATTTTGAAATGATTTTAGAGAATCTACAAATTTATCGATTTTTGTATTACAAAATATATCTCCATCCTTTAGATGAAAATCGCTAATGTGAAGTAATGCTATTTTCATATATATCCCTCCATTGTGATGTTATGTAACTATTATACTATAATTATTTTGTTGTATCAATAACATATTAGTAAAAAGTAACTACTTGTTGTAATTTTTGAATATATTTTGTAAGTTTCAAAGATGATTATATGTAACTGATATAGGAATAAATTACTAAAACAAGCAAATCCCTAGCCATAAATAAACGGTTTAGGGATTTTTTCGTGTTATGTATTTGATTTTAGATACAATCATTCTGATTTATTTTCATCTGTATCCATATTTTTTAGAGCGTATTCGCAAGCCTGTAAAACAAAGCTGGAGAAGGTAACATCTTGGTTTGCTATGACAGATTCTATTTCTTGTATAAGGGGCAGGGGGAATCTGATTGTTTTGTTTTCAGATTCTTTTCTGTTTTGTTTTAATTGAAAAGCCATTAGAACACCTCCTATATACTTATTATATTGCATTTTGAATAAATAATAAGCATTGAATAACGCAAGTAAAATTGCATTGCAAAACATATTGCAATTTTAAAATAAATGAATTATAATGTTTATCGTAGAGATTTGTAATGAAAAGACATTATTGCTCTATAAATACATTAAATAAGGAAAGAGGAAAAAGAATGTTCTGTAAAAATTGTGGGAAAGAAAATAGCGACGGAAGTCAAGTGTGCAAATTTTGTGGGCAGAAATTGACGAGCAACGTTACTGAAAATTCTGTTGAACCTATGGTAAACACTAAAAAATCCAAGAAACCAAAGATATTGATTATCAGTGTAATTGTAGTTTTAGCTTTGTTAGTTGGAGGAGGTTTGTTTTTTATATTTAGAACAACGACACCTAATATAGAACAACTTAAAAGCGATTTTATCAGCGAAGTTCTTAAAGATGAAAAATACTCAATAAGTAAATTTGATGTCATAAATGAAACCGACGGTAAAAATGACAATTATAATGCTATTATTGATGTCACATATGATTATGATAATGTCGAATATCACAGACAATATGAGCTTTTCTATAAAAAATACAAGGAATGGGTTTTTGCTGATTCAAGTGCTTACAACGAGGATACTTGGGAGGTAAAACCGACAACCGCACCTTCTGCTTCCGACTACACGGAAAAGTGTAAGTCACAGCTTTTAAAAACAATTAAATATGACAAATTTGAACCTGTTGACAGTAAAACAACTGTAGATTTAGAAGCTAAAACAGCTACATTTGTTTACAGTGTAGAAAGCAAGACGGATATTCGAAAAATATCAGGTGAAATAAACTTTTATTATGAGTTTAATGACGAAAAAGGAGAATGGGTGTATAAGAAATTTTCATATGCCGATTCCTATAACAAAAAATACGATTTGATGAAAACATGGACTGGAAGCAGTAAACCATATTTATCGGAAAAAGATACAGATGAAGAAGTTACTTTTAAATTTGAAACTACAAAGTGTGAAGGAAAATCCGGTAAAGGCGAGGGCTCTATTCAAGGTGTTTTAACTTACAACGATGAAAAACATGATTTAACGGGAACGATAAGTGATACTTCAAATAATTCGGTAACGCTTGTTCTATATGATAAAGACGAGAAAATAAAAATTGTAATGTATATTAAATCTGACGGAAGTACATTAGCTGATGTGGATTTAAACTATAATCCAAATGAATTAATGTATTTTGCATTCCAGAAAACGAAATATAACGATATAGAAATGACATTAAATTAACCATTCAAGGAGGGTTTACAAATATGTTTTGCGAAAAATGTGGTAATAAAATTAGTGAAGAAGATAAATTTTGCAATGTATGCGGTGCAAGTTTACAAGGAACACCAAGTACAAATACAAACAAAACAGAAACAATTTTTAATGACGGGAAAGAATTGTTAAAATGCTTTTTCTCTAAAAATCCGGCAAAGGTTGTAGATAAATCCAAAAATATCAATTCATATGTTGGGGGTGCTTTTTTAGGAATTTCATTACTTTTATTTTCCTTTGTATCCTGCTTTAATATTACACAAAATATAAATGTGGGTTTGGGTTCAATCAATGGTGTAATAAATTCTATGGTATCTAATGTTTTAGGTAGTTTCGGCGATAAAGTAAATGATTATTTACCTGACTTAGAAATATCGCCTATAATGGGTTTGGTTATACCGTATTTAATTTTTGCAGTAATTATTTCGGCAGTTGTTCTGGGAATATTTTATGCCACACTAAAGATAAGAAAAATATCCTCCCCATCATTCAAATGTAGTTTAAATATGTTAGGTGCTACAAGTTTACCTATTACAACAGCATTGATATTAAATATAATTTTGGGCTTAATATTTCCACAGTCAACAATATTGATTTTTGTGATAGGTGTTTTGATGTCAGTATTTTTAGTTTATGAAATGATAAATTCATTTACTGACAGCGAGTATAAACCAATAATAGAATTGGCGATTATTGTGACGTTTGTTCTTTTAATAAGCTTAATTTTGTTAAATACTACGGTTCACCAAATTGCTGATACTTTTCAAAATTCACTTGTAAGTGAATTAAGTCAAAAATACGGTGACGGAGCAAATTCATTAAGCAAACTTTTCAGTTATCTATTTTGATATAAAAGTTAAAGCCGACAGCGAAAACAAGTAGCTGTCGGCTTTTTTGTTTGGGTGGGTGGAGGGAATAAAGATACAAGGGAAGCATTTCTGCTTCCCTATATTTTTTAAAATTATCGTAATACAGGAATATTGTTTTCGCTTTGATTATACTTTTCAGAACCGAACATATCACGGATTTCATCAAGCGTTAATTCTCGTTTGCTTTTCTTGCGGTACGGCTCTGTGTGGTAGTACCAAGCCTGTTTTTTGTGAGCGTATCGGAATTTTAATTCTTTCAACACTTCTTTGTGTGCTTTGGTGTTTCCCGATACCCACAACCAAGTACCGCAAATTTCAACCTCAATGTCCGAAAGTCTTGTAAGCACATTGATTATATTTATAAATTCCTGCGGTGTTTCCGTTGTTTCTTTGGTGTAGGTTTCGCCCTCTGAATTTGTATGTATATTTTTCAGGCGTTCCCACATAATCTCATATGCGTTTTGCATTACCTTAAATTCTTCTGTATCACCGCCTAAATCGGGGTGAAGCTGTTTAGCTAATCTTCTGTATTCCTTTTTGAGGTCTTCTGCTGTGTTACAGTTTGTAAAGTATTTCATAATGGTTTCTCCTTTGAAAGTTAATTTCAATTAAAATTTATATTCGGTAATTCTCAATTGGTGGGCTTTTAATAAGTCCGATTTAGATATTCACGCTGTATTTTTCACTCCTTTCTGATTTTTTATATTCGTTTAAATCGTCATCGTATGGGCTTTATGAGCATTAAAAGCGTAGCGAAATTTCATAAGTCAAGAAGCAAGTTTACGATACGCCGTAGGGCAATTCTTTACTTATAAAATAAGCGTAGCAAAATGTGAAATTAAAGCCTACGGTGACGATTTGAATATAGAAAACAGTTAAGGCTTGTGAGCGTGAATATCGGCAAAAATCGGACAAAAAAATAACGCTATGGCAAAATAGCCATAGCGAACCTTATAAAAATAAACCGCTAACACAGATTTTCGTAAGCAGTTTGTTTTTTTAGAACAATGGTATGAATTCGGAACAAGCCCATTCTTCCTTTCTATTTATCATTTCTTTGTTATCTAAATTTTCCATTGTTGTTTAATTTTGTTTAGTTGTTTCCTTGATATCTTCTGGTATTAATTTAATTTCTGAAGAATGATTTTGAAAGTTGCTTGATGCCAAAAATTCTTTTATTTTTTGAAACTTATCTTCTGGTATAAGTACATATTCCTTTGGTACAGGTTCCTTATATTTTAATTGGTTAATATCATTGATCAAACCGCTTGAAGTTATAAGTTTTTCTCCTCTTCTGAGTAATTCGGACATACTATTTGCAACTAAAAAATCATAGAAATTACTATCCATTGTTATCTGTAAAGCAGTATTATTTGTTTGTAAAATTTCTTGATTGATAGAAAATGATACCCAATCCGTTGTTATTTGTTCAAAATGATTTAACATATTTTTTAATACATCAAATTTGAACTTGGATATTCCTTTAATATAATCAGGATTAATGTTATATTCATCGTGAAGAAATTGTAATAATTCTTTTGGTATCTTCAAAAATTTTTTGTATTTAGATAATAATGTGTTGTCAGCAAGAAAATTGAATCCCATATAATTGTTGATTTTCTCTATTAATTCGTTTTGATTTATATTATGTTGAGCACATATATAATCGATTATCTCTCCAAACCTATCATTTTCATTTTTGGTGGAATATGATTTATTTTTAGAATTATTTCTTGTATTATTTGGCATAAAATCACCTCAGAAAGTATTATGCATTAGTATAACACTTTTTTTAGTGTAGTCAATGAAAATTTATTGAAAAAATTACAAATTGTTGTCATCGACATATGCAAAGTTTCGCATTATTATAAAGGTGTAATCGATTACAAAATCACAAAAGAATTGGAGATAAGATTATGGATGTTATAAACAGACTTAAATTTGATCCTAAATGTATAGGGTCTGACTTAATGGCATTGTCTGTTAAGCCTGTGTATCTGTACGAGAATGGAAAAAGAGTTTCTGATGAAGTAGTTTCATTTAAATATGAAATTCTTTGTCCAGTACTTGGTTATGAAAAACTTGCGGTGAAAGTTGATGCTTCTGCCAAACAATTGGATGTAAGCGAAGATAACCCTTTGGAAGTAGAACTTATTGGTTTAGAAATGTCGCCAGTATGGACGCCAAACGGTTACATAGTAAGAGCTACAGCTAAAGGAATTAAAACGGTTGGAAAAACCGAATAATAATTCTATTAGTAGAGGTAGTCGGCGAACACGCATTAGCGTGTTTCAGCCGACTATGGCTGTGCCTAAAGGGGAAGTATTACCCTTTAGGCACAAATGTCACAAGCGAGGTGAGAATAATTAGCAGAGATATTCAATGCCGTAAATGGCTTTTAACTATTAACAACCCTGACGAGCATAAATTTAGTGAAAGTGAAATTGAAAATATTCTAAATACTTTCAAATTTAGATATGCTTGTCTGTCAAGAGAGATTGGCGAAAATGGCACACCGCACATCCACTTGTTTATTTATGCTAAAAGCAGAATTCGTTTTTCAACAATTAAAAAGCGATTTCCTACGGCTCATATTGATAAAGCCTATGGTTCTGTGGTTGACAACATCGCTTACATAACAAAAACAGGAAAATGGGAAAACACAGACAAAGCCGAAACAAGCGTTGAAGGAAGTTTTAAAGAATACGGAGAAGCTCCCTCAGCTCTTGAAGAACATTCCCCTGAATTATCTCAAATCCTTGATGATATTGTTTCGGGTATGTCAACAAGTGAAATTATAACCGAATATCCACAACATATTTTCAGGGTAAATGCTATTGATACTGTACGACAAACTTTTCTTGCTGATAAGTATAGGGAACGTATGCGTAGCGTTTGTGTGACCTACATACACGGTGCAAGCGGTGTCGGAAAAACAAGAGGGATTTATAAACACTTTCCTGCGGAAAGCATATGCAGAATTACATCTTATTCTAAAAACGGCGTTAAATTTGATTCATATTGCGGGCAGGAAGTTTTAGTTTTTGAAGAATTTGCTTCACAAATACCTATAGAGGAAATGCTTAATTATTTAGATGTTTATCCGCTGATGTTACCTGCACGTTATACGGATAAGGTGGCTTGTTACACAAAAGTGATAATTACAAGCAATTTACCTTTAAATAAGCAGTATGTAAATGAACAAATCGAAAAACAGAAAACCTACAATGCTTTTTTACGCCGTATAAATTATGTGATTGAGTATGATAAAAAGGGTCATGTAAAGAAGAAAACATTACATAAGGAAGTGAGTTTAGATGAAAAAAATACTTAATCAAATAAATTATATACGAATATTAACAGGTTTTAGAAACATTTGGTATAAGAAAAGGAAAGCACTTTTACCTATTGCCTTTATTTTATCCGCATATATGCTTTGGAATTTTGTAAAGACGAGCATATATAAAATTGGCTTTTCTTACTTATCAAATATTTTGTTATGGATATTTAGTTTAATAATGATATTTGTTACTATTATCGGCACATTGCTGATTATCTCAATGTTAGGTACTCCTTTATCGGCAAAAAGAGTTGAAAAATGTCTTTTGGGCGTTGGATTCAAAGATAAATCTGGGGAAACACCGATTTTATTGTCAAGGTATAAAGAAGCAAAAGCAGAAGTATTTGAATTTTATTCTCCTACAATACCAATTACCGAATACGAGAAAAAACGTTCTGATATTGAAACCGCCCTTAATGTTCGTATAGTAAGCATTGAATCAGGAAAAGACTTTCAGCATGTGTTTATAAAAACAGTGACAGCGAACAAAGAATTTCCACAAATACTTATGTGGGAAAATAAATATTTATCTGAAAAGGAAAGTGTTTTGTTACTTGGAGAAAGCCAGCTTGATAAGGTAATGACAGATTTAAAGGTAACTCCGCATATTTTAATAGGCGGTAGTTCAGGTTCGGGAAAATCTGTTTTGCTAAAACTGGTTCTAATGCAATGTGTTGAAAAAGGTTTTGAAATTTACATAGCTGATTTTAAAGGCGGAGTGGATTTTTATGGAATATGGAAAAGAAAATGTAATATAATCACTCAACAAGAACAACTTATAAATCGTCTTGAATACATTGTGGAAGAACTCAACAGCCGTAAACAGTTATTTATTGATTGCGAGTGTGCTAACATTGAACAATACAATAAACTGACCGATTGTAATTTTCACAGAATAGTTTTTGCTTACGATGAAATTGCAGAATTGCTTGATAAAACAGGGCTTGATAAAGAAAGCAAGGTTCAGATTGCAAAAATTGAGAGTTTGTTATCAACAATAGCAAGGCAAGGCAGAGCCTTTGGAATACACTTGATTTTAGCTACTCAAAGACCTGATGCCGATATTCTCAAAGGTCAGATAAAAAATAATATCGACTTTAGAATTTGCGGTAGGGCTGACAAGGTGCTTTCTCAGATTATTCTTGATAACCCTGACGGAGCGGAGAAAATCCCAAAGGATAAGCAAGGCATATTCCTTACGAATACAGGTGTGCTGTTTAAGGCTTATTATTTTGATGATAGCGAATGGTGATTATATGAAAAAATTATGTGATTATGGAGAGGTGCTGACGGTTAAAGATGTTCAGAATATTTTAGGTATAGGCAGAAATGCCGTATATAAAATGCTTAAAAACGGAACGCTGAAATCCAAAAGAATCGGCACTAAATACATAATTCCAAAGAAGAGCATACAAATATATTTGAATAGCTGTTTTTAGCAAAAAATCTTGAAAGAGCCAACTGTAAATGGTATTATTATATCAGTTATGGTTGGCTCTTTCGGAAAGGAAAGTAATGAATAAGAATAGAGTCAATGGAAGCATAGTTGAGAAAAACGGAATTTGGTATGCTCGATTATATGTAACTGATGAAAACGGAAAAAGAAAGCAGATTTGGCGTACAACAAAACTGCCTGTCAAAAATAATAAGAGAAAGGCAGAAGCGTTTTTGCAAGATCTTATTGAACAGTACAGCAAGGAGTGTAAAACCTTCTACAGTGAAATTACTGTTGCAGATTATTTTGAATTGTGGCTGAACGATATTAAATCAGAAGTAAGACCCAATACTTACCGAATTTACAAAGGAAATATGGAAAAGCATATTATCCCATATTTTCGTGAAAAAGGTATACGATTACAGGAACTAAAACCTTGCGATTTAACGGCTTACTACAAATTTAAAAATAATACAAACAGCAAACTTGAAAAAGCTGAACCGCTTTCTCCTCGCACAATACAGCACCATCATCAAAATATTTCAAAAGCACTGAATGACGCTGTGGAAAAGGGTTACATAAATTTTAATCCTGATGTTAGTTCCAAAAGACCAAAGTTGAAAACTTTTAATGCAAAGTTTCTCAATCAAAAACAGATTAACAATATGCTGACGGCTATTGAGAACGAAATAATTTATTTGCCTGTTTTACTGTGTTCGATATATGGATTGAGAAGAAGTGAAGTTTTGGGCATTAAGTGGAGTTGTGTGGATTTTGAAAATAACACCATTCATATTTGCGAAACTTTACAGCAAAGCACAAAGGAACTTACTGGCGAATCAAACTATACCGATGATACTAAAAATGCAAGCAGTAACAGAACAATGCCGTTAATTCCTGTTATAAAAGAAAAACTTCTTGTTCAAAAGCAATGGCAGATTGAAAACAAGAAGGAATTTGAAGAATTGTATTCTGATAGTGATTTTGTATTTACGCACGAAAACGGTTCAGTTATGACACCGAATTATTTAACGAAAAATTTTCGTAAAATAGCTGACAGTTTGGGCTATTACGGTTTGCGTTTGCACGATTTAAGGCATAGTGTGGCAAGTAATTTGCTTAATAAAGGTTTTTCTTATGTCCAAACAGCTGAATGGTTAGGACACAGTAATCCGTCAACTACTTTTCGCTTTTATGCTCATGTTGATAAAACTTCTAAAATTGCAATAGCTTCTGATTATGAACAGATTTTTAGAGAAGAAAAAAGTCGAAAAGTTGTAGAAAAATCAGCCAAAATTGTAGAAATCAATAGCTACAGGGCAAATTTGAAAATCCTTGATAAATAACAAAAACACCTCAAAAACGGCTTGCGTATCGCCTTTTTGAAGTGCTTTTAAATGGTACGAGTGTTCATAACGGACTTATGAAAAATTTAGGTTTTATCGGCAGTTACACACATTCCTCGCTCGCACATTTGTGGTTTATTCAATTTCTTCCTATAATATGAATACAGAATTAATCCAAGGAGGAAATAATAATGAGAAATCTAAAGTATCACATTTATTTAACGCCCGATGAGCGGCGCACAGCCATCAACAGCCTGGTTGAATTGAGAAACGACCTCATATCAAGAAGTAAATACACCGACATCATTGACGAGCTGTTAATAAAGATCACGAAAGCCAAAGTCAAAAACATCAAGGTCAAGGAGGTATAATTATGGCAACAAAGATTACATACACACAACAGGGAGATTATCTTCTGCCTGATTTGAAGTTACCCGAACAACCGAAGGTTGAAATCGGTATTTGGGGCAAACGGCGTTTGCAGTATCTCAAAAATCATCATACGATTATTTACACTAATTATCTAACCAGCTGTACCCTCACTGCTCATCTCGCCGATATTGATGAAGAAGCGACTGAGATGTTCGATAGGCTTGTGAATCAGCTTGCAAGACGGGAAGGAGTTACCGAACAGCTCAAAGTCGAAAACCAAATGTTGTGGGTACGGAAAATGAATAATATTCGAAATCAAGCAGCGGAGATAGTTAATGATGAAATAATATACTCACTATAAAAAAGGCTGATGTAGTCAAATTTGATTACATCAGCCATTACAATTATTCATTTGCTGTACTAATAATACCCTCAACAATCTCCGAATTATGCTTTGATGAAATTCTATAAGTTATACTTTTTAGCCCATCTTTTACGAAAACTATCGAAGGGAAAGAAGTAGATGTGTGTTGCTTTATATAGTCGAATTTGATTTTAATAATTCTGTCGTTTCCTTGCTCAAAGACATCATAATAAAATGTGTCATTTATTTCTGCAAAAAAGTCGTCGTTATAATCTGGTTCCTTATTAATAAACGACAGATTTGGAGAATGAATAACGGGAGGATGAGCTTTGCTTGATGATTCAAAATCCGAATACTCTGCTGTGCTTTTTATTCCAAACAGAGTTGATATTTCACAATCATTGAGAAGATACCCCATAACAGAATTATCAAACTGAAACAAATCCGAAAGCTCTATATAGTATTCATTTGGAATTGTCAACGAAATTTCTACATCCTCATCGTAAGTTGTACCGATATTGGTTAATGCCAGTTTAATGCATAACAAACCAGAAAGGGAGCTTTCGACTTTTGCCCAATGCATACAATCATATATTATATCAAAAGTATCCGAAAGTAAATAGTATTTAGCTTTTTCTTCAGGAGTTCCATTTATACTATTGCCACCCATAATTTGAGGAGTAATACTATATCTAAGATTACCGAATTCAAAAAAATCTTCACTCAATTCAATATTGCGAGTTTTTACAAATAATTCAATAATCTCTTTTTTGTCTTTATCAAATTTCACTTCTTCGCCCAATAGCAAACGGAGTTCATTTTTGTTATTCGATTTTGGTAAGTGCAAAGTGTTAATTTTTTTAATCTTGTTTTCCACTTCAGAAACATAGTCCTTAACAGATTTATGACAGGGGCTAAATTGATGGACAATTAATTGATCATTAAGTTTGCAACTTTCATCTATTGATTGAAGTTTTAAAATAGGCAATCTTTCGTTTTTAATCTCAGCTACCTTTTCTATGCTTAAAAAATGCTTTGATAGATGTGCAAAAAAGAGATCTTCAAAATCATCAACTGAATTATATGTAAAATATAACCCTTTATCTTTGTACTGATTCTTAAAATCACATATCTTTTTATATTCTTCAGACTGCATAGCCGAAGGAGGGGCAGGAACATCAGAAAAATACATAAACACTTGTTTTCCTGAATCCAGCATTCTACATATTTCTTCTTCCGTTCCTGAACCATACTGATCAGTCGGCGTTCCAAAACGAGTCCAAAACATAGCTACTGCAGCATCACAATCGTCAACGAACTGTTCGTTAAGGATGTTTTGCGGTTTGTCTCCTGATTGTGAATATGAGCTTTTACTCCAATGTCGAGTTATGATGTTAATGCTTAGTGCTTTACTGTACATTTCATTAAATCGATCCACACACCTATTTATAACTTGCAACTCTTCTTTAACATCTCCAGGACAAGAGATTAATAATTCATATTGTGTTATATTCTTTGGCATAGTATCCTCTTTCGTATCTTATCAATAATATTAAAACATTTGTAAAATCAGCAAATACTATTTCTCCATAAAACTAATATCCCCGCCGGACAGGATAAACTTCTTCAGATATCCTTCTGCTTTTTGGACTACACGGTGCGGTCTGATGGTGCAATCCTCCAGTTTTTCCATAGTTTCCTTCGCTTTTGCACGGTCAAGTGTTTCCATTATCTGATCAAAAAGCCCGCCTTCATACAGCTTTTCTTCCTTTAGGTGGAAAACCATAATTCTTGCCAGCCTATCTTTATCAAAACCAAACGCCTCGCTGAATACTTTGATATTTGCTTTCAGTGTATTTCTCTTATAAATCTCGATGTACTCAGCAAGAGTTTTTCCTTCGTCAAAATCTTTTAGCGCACCGGAGTAAATATCTTCCAAAATAGCTTCGGCAGTAATCTGATCCTCTGCCGGCAATTCTGCAAAACTGGATTTCAAATCATCGAGCAATGCTTTGATTTCTTCCGGCTTTGCACCATTGGAAAGGTCTTTCAATACTTCGGCAAACTGAGATTCCATAAACGCACGGTTAATCTCATTTGATGATACCTCGGTAAGAAAAGCCTTGATGTCATAAATCATATCGCCGCCGGGCTGAACAGTCCTCGGTATTTCGCTGTATCTTTGATGAAGAATTTCGTATGTTCTTTCATCGAGGTCAACCGTTACCTCTCCGGCATCCTCTGTGATATAAGTTCTCTTCGTCCAAGTAAAAAGCTGAGGAATAGAGCGATAATAATTGTTGCTGATGTTATTGAACAAGTCGGCAAACAGCTTGATGTCGCCCTGATTATCGGGAAGTCTGCTGAATTTCTCAATACCGTTTTTCTCGAACAGCTTGATGATGCTTTGATAATCGTTATTCATTCCGATGATGTTCTGTCCTAAAGACGGAACATATACATCTTGATAACCAGCTTCCGCATAGAGCCGCAGAGCTTCCTCTGCGTTTTTCTCCATTGTGTACGGCTTTCTACAATACTTGATAATTCCGTACTGTTTTTCATATCCGTTAAGGCGATTTGTTCTTGAAACAGCCTGAATATACTGCTCGTAATCAATTACTTTATCCAAGTACAAGGTGTTAATCCATTTCGAGTCGAATCCGGTAAGAAGCTGATTAACAACGATAACAATATTAACCGCTTCCTCTCTTCTTGTATCAATATCCTTGTAAGGTTCTTTGTGTGCAAGACGAGAGCAAACATCATCCTTGAATCGACGATAAGCGCCGACTGTAAACTTGAAGTTGAAACGGTTTTTGTAATCAATGAGGATTTCTTCTACTGCCTTATCCTTGAAGATATCATCGCTTGTATTATCTGTATGCGGATCAAAAACAGCAGTGACAAACAAATCTTTATCGTTGTCTTTTAATAAACGATAGTATTTAATCGCTTCACGGATTGAGGATGTAGCGAGAATATAGTGGAATTTACCACGGAAGCTGATTCGCTCCCATTTATTAAGAATATCCTGAACCACATTTTTGCGATGCTCTTTTCCGGTATCTCCGTCGGCATACAGACTGTTGCTGACGTCTGCTTCCACCTTGTCCATATCTCGGGAAGCAAGAGCGTGATATTTTTTGAATTCTTCATCGGTAAGACCTTCGACGCTATCTTTGCCGAGCTTCATCAGAGCAACCTTTTCTCTGAAATCTTCCTCGTCAAATGTTACGACTTTTGAAGGCTTGAACCCTAAAACATTTTTATCTCTGATTCCTTCTGAGATTGTATATTTGTGCAGACACGTGCCGAATAAGACTTTGGTCGTAATACCGTCAACTGCGTTCTCCTTCATAATAGGAGTACCTGTAAAGCCAAAGAACATTGCTCTCGGATAGGTCAGCTTTATATCACGGAGCATTGTGCCGAAGGTAGAACGATGGGCTTCATCAACGATAAACACCAGTTTTTTCTTTTGCACCTTTGCAATACGTGCCGCATTCGGAGTAGGATTGACGGTTGTCAGGTTACTCATCTTCTGAATAGACGTAACAATCAGCAAATTGGGTGTGTCGTTCTCCAGCTTTGAGAGTAGGCTGTTGGTGTTAGCGGTATCTTCAATATCATCACAGTCCGAGAAGTTTCGATAATTATCATAAGTTTGTTTCCAAAGCTCGTCACGATCCATCAGGAAAACAATCTTGTCAACTTTACCGGAGGACTTTATCAGCTGTGCGCATTTAAAGCTCGTCATTGTTTTACCGCTGCCGGTAGTGTGGTATACATAGCCGCCCTTTTGTCCGCCATCATCCCAATCTACTCGCTTGACTACCTGCGAATAGATTTTATAAGCAGCGTGATACTGATAACTGCGCATTACTTTGAGAATGTTATCTGTTCCGTCCGCAATCGTACCGTAACCGATCAGTCTGTGCGCCATCGGAATAGAAAGGAACTTTTCTGCAACTTCTTCCCAGTCGACAATATGCTTATTGTTGAAGTCACCCCAATGAAAATAGTAGTCGGAGTTGAAAGCTCTTTCACGTCCGGGATTCGCAAAGTACAGTGTTTCGGTCGGCGTCATTGCGACAAACACTTGAACAAGTGAAAAGAAGCCGGTAAATACGCCGTGCTGCATATATTTGCTGATTTGATTACACGCCTGTTCAACAGGCACAGGATTGTTTTTCAGTTCAATATGATACAGCGGCATACCGTTGATTAATAGCATCAAATCGCCTCTGCGGTTGCCGAGAATTTCTGACGAGATGGGGAGCTTTGGCTGGCGAGCTATCTGGTATACGCTTCTTCCTGCGGCAATCTCATCCTTGTCAAAGAGGAACAGATCCACACGTTTTCCAACGTGCTGTGTATCCTTGGAGTTATCACGGATGATAGAAATATATCTGCCGTTTAATCGGCGATTGATGGCAAAGGGAGTTTCGCCGTTGATTTGGGATATGATTTGTCCCATTTCCGTTTTGGTCAGAGGACAGCCGTTGAGCTTATCGGTTGTATTGTTATTGCTGAACAAAATTTTTGCCCAGTTTTCAATCAGCTCTTCTTCGGTTTTGTATTCCAGAATCTCTCTTGACCACTGATTGTCGAGTTGCGTCAGCTTGGCAATCAAGGCGTTTTCAAATTCTGTTTCGTTTTTGTATGACATAGTTGCCTCCGCTTCTTACACGAACATTTTGTGAAGCATTGCTTGTTTTATTTGTTCTAGTTTTTCAAGTTTGCGCTGATGAAGGGCGATAAGGGAGTCGAGAGTTCTAAAATGCTCACCAATCTGCTTTTGTTCTACTATCGATGGTATAGGAATTTCAATATCCATCATTTTATTTTTTGAAATATTGTATCTTGAAATGCCTTGTGCCAAAAAAGTAATCTTCTCTCTTATTGCTGGAGAACGCAACATATAAGCAAGATAATATGGATTAAATTCTTTCGTTGGTCTATATCCAAAGCAAAAGCTATTTAAGTAGATATTCTCAGCATTTTCAAGCCAAACTGAGGACATTCCGACTTCCTCTGGTGTTTCAGAGGAAGTGGTAAAAAGCACATCTCCGAAAAGAACTTTGTTTTGTTTATCATCAATTTCAACTGCCTCGGTCATATTTGGCAAACATACGGAATTTGAAAACACATTCATATATGTTACAAACTTTGCTTCTCCATGCCCAAAATCATCCTTCGTTTTTCCAGACAATCCTGAATAAGTTTTTCCAACTTCACCCAACTTACGCTGTTCCCAAGCGTCAGTAAATCCCTTAAAACGAATTTCCGGTACATTTGAACCATTTTTCGGAAACATTTTTTCAAGCATTGATTTTTTGATGTTTTTCAACTTTTCGTACTTGCGCTGATGAAGGGTGATAAGGTGGTCAAGTTGGCTGAAAAAATTACCAATTGCCTGCTGCTCTTTCAGTAATGGGAAATCCACCGATAGTTCTTTAACAATAGTTCCAGAAAGATTTCCTTGCCCACCCTGCAGGTATGTTTCTATAATGCTATGCTTACTTTTTCGTAGCCATTGAGCAAGATATTCCGAATCGTAACCGGCATGAGGCTTTATCGCTAAAATAGCTTGATTTATAGCGCCTTTAAGCCTTGCTCGACCCACTTCGCCACTTGTTGCACCATATAAAGCGTACAAAATATCTCCCACATCTACGAGTCGGGCTGAGGAGTTTTTTAAGCCCCCTTCGGTTAGGGAGAGCTCAGTTATTTCACTGTTGATTTCCGCAGAACGGATGAACGGAATTTGTCCTCCGTAATATTCTTTGACACCTACAGAAGGGGTTCCACCAGAGTAAGATTCACTCACTTCCCCCAACTTACGCTGTTCCCAATCTTCTGCAAATCCTATAAATCTAACTGCCGGAGTTTTATTCATTTTCTTTTCCTCCCAACAGTGTTTTGAATTGCTGAACTGCCGCCATATCAAAAGCATCACCTGTTAAGTCGTTAAGCATAACGGATAATGATTCCTCGGTCTTTGTTATATCGGTATCAAGGGTAAGAATTGGATTATCGTATTTGGTTATAATATCATTCACGGAACGGTTCAAATTGGAGATAATAGCGTTCGGAATGGCGTTAATGTTTTCCATTGCAGGCATAAGCCACTTTTCTTTCAGCAGCATTTTGATTTCATCGTCTGACAGCTTTACAATCGCTTCTCGTGCCTTGATATCGAGGTCGGTTTTAAGTGCTTTGATTTGTTTTTTCAGAGCAGAAATCTGCTGACTGAGGAGGTACAAATGACGGATCTTATAATCATCTTCTTCCTCGTCGATTTCGATGTCGTTTTTGATTTGCTCAACAATCGCATTAATCGCCGATTGTTTATAGGTGCCGTTTTTGACTTTTTCCGTTTCATCGGGCCAAACGAGTTCCGGATGCCTTTCCTGAAACTCCACCTTCTGTTTAGGCTTCAGCGCAGCGTATTCCGCGTACATCTTCGTTGTATCGTTAGATAGCGTTGCCAAAACCTCCTGATACTTTGCTTTTAGCTGCTTTGTATCAAGCTTTGCTTCAGACTGCTCATCACCGTCATCTTTCTTTTTCAGTTCTTCCTTGAGCTCATCGTTCAGCCCTTCCCAGAAAGATTCATATTCCGATGTTGCGCCGGACAGATCTTTATTCAAACCATCCATTTGCGTGAATTCATCAGCAAATAGATGTTTTTGAATCAAAGCGAAGGGTATAACTCTGCCTTCTTCTCCTTTTTTGACAGCCTTTTTCTCCTTCTTATCATATACTTCAATATCTTCTACACTATGTGCAGCGTCAAATCCCTGCAAGCGGATTGCTTCCAAATCAAGGCTGATTTGTTTCCAAACATCGTCAAAGGCTTTATATACAAGATACTTGTCCACAATGTCAAACTGCTGACATAGTTCAAAAATACGATTGGTGATTTCTTCTTTCAGAGCAGCAACGTTTTTTACCTGATTGTCGATCAAAAGCTCATAGAGCTGATCTTCAAGCGCTTGGAAAGCTTCTTCGTAATTCGCTTCAAATGCAATAACATCAGCATTTTGTTTGATAGCATCAATAACTGAATCGCAGGATAATTCTGAGGTGTGTTCATTAATGCGTGTAAACAGCTCATCGCATAGTGACGGAAAAGCTTCCCAATATTTTTTGAGATGCTCAACCTCATAATTCGGGATTCCTCCAAATACGGTTGCGTGTAAATCAACAGGAACTTTTTCCTCCGATTCAACATATCGGGGGATGTTGAGGTTGTAGTCGTTATCTTTAATCGTTTGTTTAGAAACAAGAGAAGCAAAATGCGGAATGTTCTCTCTGTTCAAAACAGCGTCAACTATCTTTTTGATATGATGACCGGACAGGCGGTTTTTGTTGCCGTCCTTAAAGAACTCCTTTGAAGCGTCAACAATTAAAATATCACCGGCTTCACGGTGTTTTTTCAGTACCATAATAATGGTTGATATACCGGTGCCGTAAAAGCAGTTTGAAGGAAGTCCGATAATGGTTTCTATATTATTGTTTTCTACCAACTGAGTGCGGATGTCTTTTTCGGAACCACCTCTGAACAAAACGCCGTGAGGCATAACGATACACATAATGCCGTTATCTTTTAGGTGGTATAAATCGTGCAATAGAAAAGCGTAATCAGCCTTTGAAGCAGGAGCAATACCGTATTCTTTGTAACGAGGATCGTTTGTGTATTTATCTGCATCCCATTTATGTGAATACGGCGGATTAGAAACTACACAATCAACAGGGACATACTCGTAGCTGTTTTCATCATTATCATCAAAATATGGCCAGTCGTTCGCTAATGTATCACCATGACGTACCTTGATATTGGACGGATTGATACCGCGCATAACAAGATTCATTCGCGTCAGGTTGAAGGTTTCCGGAATCTTCTCCTGCGCATAATAAGTGATATTGCCGCTGTCCTGCAAATACTTTTGCACACTCTGACCGATGTTGATAAGCAGAGAACCCGATCCGCTGGTTGGATCGAGAATATTAATTTGCTCACGGTCACGCAAATGATGGGCTACAATTTCAGACATCAATATCGAAATCTCGTGCGGCGTGTAAAATTCTCCGTCCTTCTTACTGTTGGACGCAAAGTTCTTCAGCAGGAACTCATAAATAAATCCGAGTACATCGTAGCCCTGATTTTCGTCCATAGGAATACGGCTGACTATCTTTATGATGTTCTTGATATGAGAAGTCTGATTGCTGATGGATCCCATTTTGCTCAGTTTTTCAGGCAAGGATTTGAAAATCTCATTGAAAAGCTTTTGATGATCGGGATTGCTGCCAATATTTCTGACAAATGCATTTATGGCGTCAGTTACATCAGACACCGTAAAAGTTGCTGTGTGATCCTTCCAAGTAGAGAAAAGGTCTTTATAGGCAATAAAATATCCAAGGTGATCTTTGCACTGCTGAACGGTTTCACTATCTTCTTCCGTCAGTTCCTCTGCCATTATCTCCATAGTCCAATCCTGTTTCTTTAGGTAAGAAACTTCATTTTCGGAAACAAAACGGTAGAAGATAAAACCTAATATAATATCCTTGTACTCAACGGCAGAAATTGATCCACGCATATCGTTGCAGGTATCCCAAATTAATGACGCTAATTGCTGTTTGTTCATTTTTTAACTCCTTTTTATCGTACCAAAGTTAGGTGATTCTTTGTGTTGAAACTTTTATTTTTCTTCCGGTACGAACTCCATAATGTCGTCTATCGTGCAATCCAGCATTTCGCAAATTTTGCCCAAGACTTCAGTAGAAACATCCTTGCCCTGTGAAAGCTTACTCAATGAATAATGAGTGATTTTTGCTTCACGCTCAAGATCGCTTTTTTTCATATCTTTATCAATGAGCAATTTCCAAAGCTTTTTATAACTAACAGCCATAATTACAACCTCCTTGATAGAAAACTCATATAAATATATGAAAATTATAGCATAAATCTTTGCAAAGCTCAATCAAATTTGATGATTTTCATATAAGAAATTTGATTTTTTTAAAGGCTGTTCTACATACTCTCTTTGCAGTATCGGCATCGCTAAATCCGTGATCGGTGGCGATGTCGGTATAAGGCAGTGGTTTGATGAGCTTTTTCTTCGGTTTGCCATTTTCGTCTAAATCGGTTTTGTCGGCATAGTGATTACTGAAACACTCAGGGCAAAAGCCGAGGTGCTGGGCGAGCATTATTTTTTCTGTGTATTCCAAGCTGTCATAGGCTTCATACAGTTTATCATAAAGCTCCTGCTTGAAATAGATATTTTCAGGATTGAGCGAGGAATCGGGAAGAAGAAAACCTGTTGTCTGTTCGTCGTCCTCATCGTTACTCTGAACATCTACATAGTTTTCATTAAGAATACCGCCTTCAATGATAGACTTTGTTTTTTCGTAGCTTTCACCGATTTGCGCTGCAACCTGAGAAATGGTTTCCTCCGTAAATTCACCGCCTGAATGATTGAAAATATCCATCACTTTACGAAGTCGGGCATATTCAAATTCGCTCTGCACGGAATAGCCCGTCCGCATTGTGCGGATATAGGTATGCGCCTCACGCTCCATATACCTCTGAGCATACGGCAGAAAAGGAGCTATGGAAATATCGTATTTCATCAGAGCCTTACATAAGCCTGTTACAAGGCTTTGCTTTATATCGGCAAAATGTTCTTCCATTGAGTATTTATTCCTAAAAAACTTCGCCTTTTCATTTAACGACGGCTCGTAATAGTGTAGGAACCAATAGAAATAATTGTCATCGCCGGTCTGGATATACTGCCGAATATATTCCTGCAAATCCCATTCAGGCGGTGGCGGAGTAATGCGGTATATTTCAAATTCTTTTTTCTCGATATGGCTCACTTTTGCTTGATTCTCCTGTCTGTTTCTCTATACAAATTCTCACGCTTCATATCCATTTTAAATTGACCGTTAGCGTAGTTATCATCATACTTTGCTTTTTGCCAATACTCTTTAGCGACTTTCAGCACCATTGCAGCAAACTCTGCTGTAATGGTGCTTCTTTTTTGTTCTACACGAATTGCAGAGCAACGGCTCTTGTAAATTGGATTGATAGGGTTACCTTCGGAAAGCTCCTTTTCCTTCATCCTCGCCGCATATTTTCGGCAGGTGATTGTTTTTCCTTTCAGCGTATAGGGCGCAATACCGTTGCAATACACCTGCCGCCTTGCAGAAGTCATCAGGAAATAGCGCTTGCAGATCGGACACCTTCTCGGATAATGACCGTAATGCAAGCCCTCAAAGAAATCCGTCAGCACAAAGCTATAGTAATTATCAAAATACATTCTTATCGCTGTAACCAACGTTTTGCTCTTTGCTGACTTGCGCATAGCGACATACTTGGATATAATGTCAATTTTTTCAGTGCCGAATATATCCAATGCAATCGGTAATAGATGCGGCTCGTCAAAGCGTTCCGCTTCATCAAGTCTGTTACAAAACTCAGTTAAGCCCTCAAATGCTTCTCTCATATCGTTGCTGATACGATCATAGAAAGCCAGTGTTGTCATCATATCATTAAGTAGGTTGTCCGCTGCTTTTTGCTGAACTATATCTATTTCAATCGGGAGCAAATCCAAAGCAGATTCATTGATTCCCATAGCTAATATTTGAGCCTTTGCATTGAAATACTCTCGGATAAAGTCAGCGTTGTTCTCTGTGAAAAGTTCAGCTATTCTAATACACTCTGCTTCAACATCCAGCTTAGTGAACGGTTGCAGTTTAGGCAAGGTTTTTAAGATTTGGTGGATCTCCCACCCGGATCGTAAAACATCATTGTTATCAAGATAACCGGCAGAGATCGTATCGTATAAATGCCAGCTGTATTGTTTGTATACAGCCAACCGAGCCGCCGTATCGTCCTTATAGTATTGATTCAAAAGGTGCGTAGCGAACGTACCGGCAGTGTAAGTTTTGTTGCCGATCCGTATTCTTCCGTCACGAAAATAGGCGCTGAAAAAGCTGATTTTTTCCAAAATCAACACCTCCTCACTATCAAGTCTACCAAAACAGGTGTCCCATAAAACTCCCTTTGCTCCGTTTTAGAAGAAATTTTTGAAAAAATTTTGAATTATTGTTTTCCGTAATATAAAATTATCAGCTTGAATTCTGATTGTTCAGTATTCAAGCTGTTTTTTAGTGTTTTCTTTTTGATTTTCACTATGTTTTCTTAAAACCCTAAGTTTTCGGATTTTCGTGTATTTAATACAGTAGAGGGACGAAAAGCCCTCCAAAATACACGAAAGGAGGAACAAGCTATGGTGCTGAAAATTACCGAAGAGCTGTCCGACAGAGTAAACCGCATTGTCCGTCATTCGTGTTGCAACTGCATTGACGACAACTGCCTGTTACTCGATTACGGCGAAGAACACAGCTGCGTGCAACTGATCAGCAAGTATGGCATTTACTGCAACTATCTTTTGAAATGCATATTGCCTGCTTTTCCAAAACTCTACGGCGACATACTCGCCTACAACGAAAAACTGAAAGGATGATTTTATGAAAACACTAAACAATTTTAAGATTATCGGTATCGACCACGGTTACGGCAATATCAAAACCGCTAACCATTGTTTCAAGACGGGTATCACTGCCCACGACAGCGAACCGCTGTTTACAAAGGATATGCTAACCTACAACGGCAAGTATTATCTGATTGGCGAAGGTCACAAGGAATTTCTGCCCGAAAAGCAGAACGACGAGGATTACTATATCCTCACGCTCGCCGCTATCGCAACCGAGTTTGCAGACGAAGGACTGACCGAAGCGGATGTGATTATCGCCGCAGGCTTGCCTTTAACTTGGACAAGCGGACAGAAAGCGGATTTTGCCGCTTATCTGTCAAAGAGCAAAGAGGTAGCGTTCAATTTTCGGAATGTAGATTATCATATCCGAATCTGTGATGTAAAAATCTATCCGCAGGGTTATTCTGCGGTTGTGCCTATCAAATGCACGCTCAAAGGTCTGAGTATGGTAGCTGACATCGGCAACGGTACGATGAACACACTTTATCTTATCAACGGCAAGCCGCAAAGCGGTAAGATGTTCACCGAGAAGTTCGGCACTTATCAATGTACTCTCGCTATTCGGGAGGGCTTTATGCGCAAGACGCGCAGAGAGTTGAACGACTATATCATCGACGAGGTGTTGCAGACAGGCACGGCAGATATTCTTGCTTCCAATTTGGAAATCATCACAGCTATTGCGGAGGAATATGTCGCTGAGATCTTCCGCCGTCTGCGTGAACACGGCTATGATGAAAGCACGATGAAGCTCTACGTCTGCGGTGGCGGTGGGTGCCTGATCAAGAATTTCTATCACGGCAATCTCGACCGTGTAAAGTTCATTGACGACATCTGCGCAGCCGCAAAAGGCTATGAATATCTCGCAGATGTTTATCTGAGAGCTGAGGCGAAGAATGAAGGACGTGTATAAAATGACAGTGCGCTTTGACCTAACCGACGCTCGAGAGCGTTATCTTGCAGAGTATATGCAGACGCTGGATGTGAAGAAGTATCAATCCCGCAATCAGTTTATAATAGATGCTCTTGCGGACTATGTGGATTTGCAGTCGATCACCCGAGAGCAGCACGAGGAGGATATCCGAAATATCATTCGTGAGGAAATGCGGGCTTGCTTTGCCGAAGCAAACTTCGCTCCGCAGCCTATGACAAACGCTTCGGCACTGACCGCAGAGCAACAGGAAGAAGCCGAACAGGATATTCTTGATGATCTCAAACTGTTTGATTGACGGCACGATGACGGCAAATTTCAGGACCGATATTAAAATTGACGGCAAAATGCCGTCATATCAAGACAGTATTATAATCAACAGCATAAGGCACAGAAGAACGGTTGAAATTAATAATCCGTGGCTGTGTCTTATACTGTAGCAAGCAGGGAATTTGTACGGCAAATTCCAAATACAACAGCCCAAAAGCTGTTGCAGATTTTTAGGGACACCCTAACACCCGAAGAAAGAAGGTATATTTTTGAACGATAAAAATGCAAGAATCGAGCTGCGAGTTACGCAGTCCGAGAAAAAGAAGATAGCCTGGCTCGCCGAGAGCTGCGGCTTATCTCAATCCGAATATATCAGACAAAGGACATTGGGCTATGCGCCGAGGACGGTGCTGCCTGATGTCTTTTTTGATTTCTACCAAACGCTCTGCCGTTTGTGTGACGAGGTTGCCGATAAGGTATCACCTGAAACCGAACGAAAGCTGCTTGAAGTCGTAGACGAAATCCAACAGCGCCTACTTCTGCCGGAGAAATCCTCTGCCAAGCAAATCTGTAAGGAGGTAACGACGTGGCAACAACAGGCTTTTGGCCCGTCAAAGGACGGCTAAAAGATGTTATCAATTACGCTGAAAATCCTGATAAAACTATCGAGCGCAAATATCTTGATGATGACTTAGCTGCCGCTCTCAATTACGTTGAGAACAGCGACAAAACCGACCAAACAATGTACGTCAGTGGAATAAACTGTCCGAAGAAAAGGGCTTACGAGCAGATGATGACCACAAAGCGACGTTTCGGCAAGCTCGGCGGAAATGTAGCGTATCACGGTTATCAGAGCTTTCAGGCAGGAGAAGTCACGCCCGAAGAAGCGCACCAAATCGGCATTGAAACCGCCAAGCGAATGTGGGGTAATGATTATGAGATAGTTGTTACGACACATCTGAATACGGCAAACCTACACAATCATATCGTCGTAAATAGTGTATCGTTTCGCACCGGACGGAAGTTTGAAAATCATATTTCCGACCATTACAAGCTGCGTGAGATTTCCGACGAGGTCTGCCGTGAGCACGGAAAAACTGTCCTTGAAAACGCTCCGTTCTACGGCGGCGACAAGGCATATTGGGTACGCAAGAGCGGACGAGTACCACACAAGGATATGCTGCGGCACGATGTTGATGAAGCCTTAGCCTGTACAATCAAGCCGTTTGATTTTGAATTTTATCTTTGTTCGCTCGGCTATCAGTTTGTGCGGAATTTCAAATATCAGCATCCGTCAGTGATCGCTCCTGACTGGCTTAAGCCTGTCAGATTAAGCAGTCTCGGCAAGGATTACACCAGAGAAGCGATACTCAGGCGGCTGCAATCTCAGCGTGAGGATAAATACTTTGTGGATTTCTATACACCGAAATCGTATTATCAGCGCCAGCCGCTAATTGTGCGGATAAGGGATTTTGAGAAAAGAACAGCGCCTGATGTTATCACGGCGCTGTTTGAGCTTATCATCACTATCGCAAAGCTCATCACAGGCAACAACGTGCAAAAGCGAGATTATCGTCCCGTATCTCCCGAATTGAGATTGGAAATACAGAATCTCGACCGAACGTTTGAGGAATACCATTTTCTCCGTGACCACAATGTGGAATGCGCTGAGTATTTTGTATCTTGCCGAAAGGAAATCGCTGAGCAAATCAAGGCTTATGAAACCGAGCGTCAGCACATCCGCAACCGAATCCGCAGGGCAAAATCACCCGAAGAAGATAATTCTCTTAAAGAACAATGCAGAGAAATCACAAAAAAGCTAACACCCTTGCGCAAGCAGCTCATTATCTGCGAGCGCATTGAAAACAAAGTGCCTCGACTCCGTGCTTTGATAGAACAGGAAAAGCAGCTGGAGCAAGGCAGATACAAGTACAAATATTATCACCAAAATAAAACGAAACAAAGGAGTTACGAAAGATGACCAATATATCAATTAACAAATTACACGAATTCAAAGACCACCCTTATCAGGTGCTCGACAACGACGAGATGAACAACCTCATCGAGAGCGTTCAACAGCAAGGCATAATGACGCCGCTAATCGTTCGACCGCTTGAAGGTACAACAGATGAGTATGAAATCATATCCGGACACCGCCGTTTCCGTGCGGCACAGAAGGCAGGGCTCACAGAAGTCCCTGCCTTTATTCGTTCCGTCAGCCGTGACGAAGCGGCGATTATGTTGGTGGACAGCAATCTCCACCGTGAGCATCTTCTGCCGTCGGAAAAGGCGTTTGCTTACAAGCTGAAAGCCGAAGCGCTCAAGCATCAGGGACAGCGTACTGATCTCACTTCGGAGCAACTTGCACCGAAGTTATCGACTGAGCTGATTGCCGAACAGGAGGGAATCAGCAAAGATACAGTAAAACGCTATATCCGTCTGACTAAGCTCATCCCCGATATTCTCAAAATGGTCGATGAACAGCGTATTGCATTTTCTGTAGGCGTGGAGCTATCCTATCTAACCGAATACGAACAGCAGGATTTGTTTGAAACAATAGAGCTGGAGGACAAAACGCCCTCGCTCTCACAGGCAATCCAAATGAAAAAGCTCTCTCAGTCAGGCAAACTTTACAGCGATACCATATCAAAAATCATATCTGAGGAAAAACCGAATCAGCGTGAGAAAATCAGTTTTCAAATTGAAAAGCTGACTAAATTCTTTCCGAAAAGTTACACCCCGAGAGATATCGAACGCAAAATAATCAAGCTGATTGAGGACGACTATCGTAGCCGTCAGCGAAACAAAAATAGGGAGGAAAGATAATGAGTATTATACAGTCACTTTACGGCGAAGAGCAAGAATACAAAGTCAACGGCGCTACCTACATTGTGTCGGCGGCGTTCAAGCATACAGGGCGGAAAGAGGACAACACCTCTTTTCCGACCTGTGTAAAAAGAATCCTCACAAGTGATTTCGCACATTTGATAATCACCGAGGGAAATGATACTATGGCAGCAGAAAATGTGTGTTCGGCTGCCGGAAAGGAGGATAAAATTGCAGTCGAAAAAGAAGCAAGCTAATGTTGGTATTACAGCCCTCTACTGTCGTCTGTCAAGAGACGACGGAGCAGAGGGCGAAAGCAACTCCATCGGCAATCAGAAAAAGCTGTTAAAGCAGTTTGCAAAAGAGCACGGTCTTGATAACACTCGCTACTACGTAGACGATGGTTACACAGGTACAAACTTTGCTGGGGTTAGATAGCGATACTTTTTACATCTACCATGTTGCGGCGGTCATGGTTGACAACTTGCGTCGGCTCCTGCTCGGTATCAACCTGTCCGACAAAGCTATAATGGATTTCGATTTTCCGGGTGTTGGTTTCCCGGTCTAATTCATGTATCAAAATACGGTCGATAAACTCATGGACGTTTTCATAGGTCAATTCCTGTATGTCGCTGTATTTCCCGACAATCTGAATAAACCTTGATATATCCCTTTTTCGCTCGGTAACGGTTGCGATCTGCTGTTGTAACTCGTCTATCCTTGCGGCAAGGGATTTCTTTTCGTCCTCATAGCCGGAAGTTAGAAACACAAACCGTTCATCTGTCAGTCTGCCTAATGCGTTGTCCTCATACAGCTTGCGGAAAAGCGTGTCAAGTTCGGTCATACGCGCCTGTGCTTTGAAAAGTTCCTTTTGCTGCTGCGCTAATGCCTTTCTCGCTTCCATGTCGCCGTACTCGGTAGCTTTACAGATAAAGTCCTGTTCGTGTTCCTTAACATACCGCAAAACCCGCCGCATATCTTCCAGCACTAAATCAAGAAGTACGTTTTTGCGGATATAATGAGAGGTACACTCGCTGCCTGTCCTTGCCCTGTTGCGCCATGCGCCGCAAGAATAGGAAAACTTGCGCGGCTCGATATTTACGCCCTGTTGGTAATACATCTTATGTCTGCAACCAGCGCAAAACAGCAAGCCGGAAAAAATATCAATCTCCGCTGCTTTTGTCGGGCGGTGGCGGGTAGCAATCCGCTTTTGCGCAAGTTCAAAGGTTTCCTCGTCAACAAGCGGCTCATGGGTGTTTGGGAAGAAATAGCGTTGTTCTTCTTCGTTCTTCCGGGTCTTTTTCGACTTGTAGGATACCTTGTGAGTTTTCGCGGTTATGGTATGCCCTAAATATTCCTGCCTTGCTAATATGTCATAGAGCGTTTTGTCCGGCCAAGTATAGGGGGCGATCATTGCCCGCTGATACCGCGCCTGTCCTGTACGCTGATAGCGCAACGCTCCAATCGTCAAGACTTTGTTTTCCGCAAGCCATTTTTGGATTTCGCACATACGCACGCCGCTAACAAACATAGCGAAAACCTGTTTGACAATCGGCGCGGTTTCCGGGTCGGGTATAAGGTGGTGGCGGTTGTTCGGGTCTGGGATATAGCCGTATGGATATTCCCCGTTGACGCGCTCGCCTTTTTGCGCCTGTGCCTGTTTAACTGCGCGGATTTTCTTGCTTGTGTCGCGGGCGTAAAACTCGTTAAACCAGTTCCGCAAGGGGGTAAACTCGTTATCCTCCCGCGCTGTGTCAACTCCGTCGTTGATCGCGATATAGCGTACTCCGTTTTCGGGAAATACAATCTCTATGAGTTCGCCCGTTTTCAGATAGTTTCTGCCAAGACGGGAAAGGTCTTTGGTAATGACCGTCGCCACTCGTCCGGCTTCCACTTCCTGCAACATCGCTTGCAGCCCCTCGCGCTCAAAACTCACGCCGGAAAATCCGTCGTCCACAAAAAACTTTGTGTTCAAAAAATGGTGTTCGTCCGCATAGCGTTGAAGTATCATTTTTTGGTGCTGTATGCTTCCGCTTTCTCCGGCTTGCATATCCTCTTGACTTAAACGGCAGTAAAGGGCGGTGATTTTATTCGACTGTAACATTAGTCCTCCTTTCCGACAGCCGAATAAACAGGTATAATGTGTTGCTATCATTATACCATATCCCGCCGCCTAATGCACTACTCGGACGCTAAAAATCCCGGATTTCCGGGCTTTTTCTGCAAATCCTTTACAATGAGTTTCTCAATCTTTTTATGGATTGTATCGGTTGCCTTTTCACTCGGCAACGCTTGAACAAGATAGGTGATTTTCCCTATTTTGCGTTCGGTTGTAATTGTCTGTTTTTTATCCATTAGAAAAACCTCCTTTTCCTGTATGGATAAACTATATTCGTCAAAAGGCAAAAACGGGCGGTTGTTAGCTGCAACCTCACGGGAGTTTCACCCCGGCCCATGCTTATGGGTGCGCCGCGCAATACTTTGAGGGTGTTCAACGCGGGAGTATCATTGTGCCGCCTTGTATGTCGTCGCCCACAAGCTGCTAAACCTGTTTTACGGCGCGGTAGTTCTCGCTCGGCTTTTCCCCTATGGGGAAAAGCTGTCATGGCGTACCCGCCGACTGGCTCGGTACAGACGGAATGTACCCGTTTGCCTGTTATGCTGCGCACCAAAGGCCGCTTTCTTTGTCAAAGAACAATAGGCTTTGTCGGCCTGCAAAAGCACATCAACAGCGGATATGCTTTTGCGGAACGACAAATAGCCCATAACGGGAAGCGTGGAAAGGGGACACGCTCCCCGCATGGGCTAAAAGATTATCCTACATGAAAAGCAAGGGTGCGGGTAATAAGGCGCACTTGCAGCCTGTTACGCATTTCCTCGTCCACATAGGAATAGGTATTGCCCGCGTCGTCTTTCAGCGTGCGGGTACAAAGTTTCGCTATGTAACCCTCGTAGTGCTTCAAGATCGCGCACATGGCGGTTGTGTCGCCGTTTGCCGCTGCGGAAATGACAGGGAACGGCAACAGATTTTCAGACTTCCTAACGGTATTCATCATCTGCTTTTCCCTCCAAATACTGTTTGATTTTCGCAAGCGCGGATTTCCTGTGCCGGAAAACCGTCGTGCGTACAACATTCAGCAGTTCGCCAATTTCCGCGTCGCTCATATCCAAGAAGTAGGACAAAAGGATAATGTCGCGTTTCCTTTCGGGCAAAGCGTTAAGGGCTTCGGCAAGCAGTTCATTTTTGACGAGTACATCAAAGCCGGACACTTGAAAACGGAAATAATCGCTTTCGTATTCGTCCGTTGTGAAAAGCTGCGCGAGTTCGCTTTCGCTCAAATCCGAAAAAGTAACTTCGCGTGCTGCGCGTTTCGCAAGAGTGCGGCGGTGGCTTTTCGCTTCGCCGACCAAAGTTTTCTTTGCTAATGCGTCGTACTGATGTTGTATTCTTTCCTTGTCGGAAGAAGATAGCTCCATAGAGTTCACCTCCTTCCCGCGTGGAGTAGAGGACGGGAGTTAAGGGCTTGTCCTCTCTGCCCCTTTCGCTCCGTACCCGTTCGGGAGATGGCTCTTGAGTGCGCTTTTCAGAAAAAAGTTGAAAAAAGCAAAATGCGCCCGTCCGCAAGACGCGGACGGGCGCAAAGGAAATGTAAGCAGTAGCTAAATGTATTGACAGTTCACATTCATAGCCGGAATATCCCGCTTGCGGAGCATAGCTTTTTTTGACCGCAAAGCATTAGGCGGGTTACAGTAAATAAAAATGGACACGGCGATACCTCCCCGATACCGCCGTATCCTTAAAAAAGGGCGACTTTAATACACTACCCGCAATCCATTCTATAATAGGGAACAGCGGCTTTTGCGCAATATTAAATAAAAAAGCCGATAACACATAGGTTTTTTGACCTAATGCGTTATCGGCTCTGCGTCTATGCGTCTGGCACTTTTAATCATTTTTTTTTGAATTTATTATATGTGTTAGCTAACTGTCCACAAGCCGCGTTAATCTCTCTGCCATGAGAAACTCTCATAGTAACTTCAAGTCCTGCTTGCTCTAATTGATGTTTGAATGCAACTATT
>ERZ773168.669-NODE-669-length-33059-cov-6.396982_pt1 | contig 33059 bp, 26 predicted proteins | sample MGYA00511261_ERZ773168 | MGnify/ENA primary metagenome ERZ773168 (study PRJEB29015, sample SAMEA2737855) | human gut metagenome | biome: human gut; feature: human-associated habitat; material: faeces | place: China | collected 2012 ... | reverse complement strand
TCTCCTTTGCAGAAAGTGCATCTACTATTTCGTGCGCATAATTCATGATTTCTTCATTGTCTGTCTTAACAGGCATTACTCTTACCTGTACTGGTGCAAGCCATGTTGGAAGATTACCCTTTGTTTCTTCAAGTATATATGCCATGAATCTGTCAAGAGAACCAAGTATAGCTCTGTGAAGCACAACAGGTGTCTTCTTCTCACCATCCTTGTCTACATATGAAAGATTAAACTTGGCTGGAAGACAGAAGTCTAACTGGCATGTTGAAAGTGTAATCTCGTTACCTACAGCTGGCTTTACATTAACATCAAGCTTAGGTCCATAGAATGCTGCCTCACCTATTTCTTCTGTATATTCAATTCCAAGGCTGTTCATAACATCTCTTAATGCATTCTCTGCCTTGTTCCACATTTCATCATCATCATGGTACTTTGTCTTGTTTTCTGGATCACGAAGTGAAAGTACACAACGATAGTTAGTAATTCCAAAATCCTTGTATGTGCTGAATATAAGATCAACTACACTTGATATTTCATCCTTAATCTGCTCTGGTGTTACGAAAAGATGGGCATCATTCTGACAGAAATGTCTTCCTCTCTCGATACCCTTTAATGTACCACTTGATTCATATCTGAAATCATGTGCTACCTCACCGATTCTTATAGGAAGATCCTTATATGAATGAAGTCTGTTAGCATATATCATCATATGGTGAGGACAGTTCATTGGTCTTAGTACAAAGCTTTCATCATCAACCTGCATCGCTGGGAACATGTTTTCTTTATAGTGATCCCAGTGACCTGATGTCTTATAAAGATCTACTGTTCCAATACAAGGTGTAAGAACATGCTGATAGCCAAGCTTTCTTTCTTTATTCTTTATATAATTCTCAAGCTCCTGCCATATAACATATCCCTTTGGAAGATACATAGGAAGTCCACGTCCGATTAAGTCATCAACCATGAAAAGCTGCATATCTTTGCCAATCTTTCTGTGATCTCTTTCCTTAGCTTCTTCAAGCTCCTGAATGTGTGCTTCAAGCTCCTCTGGTGTTGGGAAACACACGCCATAGATTCTTTGAAGAACCTTATTATTGCTGTCACCCTTCCAGTATGCACCTGAATGTCTAAGCAGCTTAAAGTTACGGCATAACTTAACATTATCTACGTGAGGTCCACGACATAGGTCTGTAAAGTCACCCTGCTCATAACATGAGATTGTTCCATCTTCAAGATTAGAGATAAGGTCTAACTTATACTCATCATCCTTGAACATCTCCATAGCCTCTTCTTTAGAGATTTCCTTACGGATAATCTTCTTGCCAGACTTTGCAACCTTCTTCATTTCCTTTTCAATCTTAGGAATATCCTCATCTCTTATAACATCATCACCAAGATCTACATCATAGTAAAAGCCTTCTGCAACTACTGGTCCAACCCAGAACTTAGCCTGTGGATAAAGATGCTTTATTGCCTGTGCCATAAGATGTGCACATGAATGATTTAATGTTTTTAACTGTTCATCTTCTTTAAAATTAACCATTGTTTTTCTCCTTCTAATAAATCATTTCTTAAATTCTTTCCCTATTCTGCCATCATTCCTATAACAACATACTTATACAGTTGTTTTAATATTAAATATATTGTTATAACAACTTCATCTGGCTGTTATTACAACGAAAGCACCCATAGGTAGGTACACTTTCGCCTGCCTAAGGGTGCTTTCACACGGTTCCACCTTATTATTTCACTTTCATGGTCTGTAACGTACACCATACGGTAACGCTTCGAAGCATACAGTAGCTTAAAGCCTCCTTCAGCCTCTTTTACGCACAGCTCAGGAATGGTTTTCATGTAATAGTCACATAAACTGCTTCCACCATATGCAGCTCTCTCTGTATGCTCCACATACACTACTCTTTCCGTCATAGCTTTTATTTATTTGCTTTACTGGTTGTTATTGTACCACGTGATTGTTCAATTAACAACATATTTTTTAAAAAGAGCCATTATTCTTTACTCTTAAAATGTATTTCTGGAACTGCTACTCCTTCATATGTGACATGTGTTTTCTTTTTATCCACACCTTCTGTGTCCTGTTCTGTTTCTTTTGTCACTGCCATATCAGGGCTTTCATCATCCTGACCATTTATATGAATCTCTGGAATCGCCAGATTATCATATGAAAGATTGTAACCTTTTTTAGGAGTGTTATCTTTATTCCTGATTTTTTTAATAAAATTAAACATATCGTTCCCCCTGATTTAAAACAGCTATGACTATCAGCCAATACCCACAGTTTAACTGTTTTAACTTTTACATTTATAGTAAATTAATAAACAACGTAATAACAAGACTGTTAAGGAAATCTGCGAAAAGACTTCCTATTAATGGGATGATAAGATACGCCTTAACTGATGGAACATATTTATCACATAAGGCCTGCATATTGGCCATGGCATTTGGTGTTGCACCCATACCGAAGCCACATGTACCAGCAACAAGCACCGCAGCATCATAATCTCTTCCCATAACATTAAATACTACAAAATATGTATAAAGTATTATTAACACTACCTGTGCCACAAGAAGTATGACAAGTGGAAGTGCAAGTGATGCAAGCTGCCACAGCTTAAGTGTGATCATAGCCATTCCAAGAAAAAGCGAAAGCGCTATACCACCGAGGTCGTTTATCTCCCCCATATGTATAACAAACTTATCGTTTTCTGCATATTCTGCAATATTTCTCATAAGTGCTGCTGCTATCATAGCTCCGATATATATAGGAAATGTCATTCCTGTCTGTGTAAGTGCCCATGAAAATACTGTACCTATTCCTATCGCTATAATAAGCTGGAATACCGCTGCCGCATACATCTGTGTATGACGCTCATGCTTCTTCTCATCCTCAACTAACAGACTATCATCCTCTGGAATAGCTGTTTTTAAAAGATCCTTCTTCTCTATAAGCCTCTTGCCTAAAGGTCCACCTATAATACTTCCGAATATAAGTCCGAAAGTTGCCGCTGCTGTACATATAGTTGTAGCCCCATGTACATTAAAATCTTCAAGTACAGGACCAAATGCACCTGCTGTACCATGCCCACCTACCATAGGTATGGAACCTGTACACATTCCTATAAGTGAGTTGAGACCTAATAATTTTGAAAGTCCTACTGCCACAAAATTCTGCGTAAATATAAGCACGATCACAAGCCCAAGAAATACTATCAAAGACTTTCCACCCTTCTTTAGCACCTTAAGATTCGCCTGAAATCCTACAGACGTAAAGAAGAATACCATACACACTTCCTTTAATATATCATCAAACTCAAATTCAAGAATACCTGTTGCGTAACATATACATGTAAATATAGCAAACAGAAATCCACCAACTACAGGAGCTGGAATACAAAATCTCTCAAGTATATCTATCTTCTTTCGTAAATAACTTCCAAGCATCAGGACAGCAACAGCAACTGCCATCGTCTGATACATATCTAACTGAATCTTCATATATCTCTCCATTTCATTTAACGTATTAAAAATATCTGCTGCAGGCTGTTATTCTGTCATTCTGTTCTGACACTCACACCCTGTTTTGTATAATACGCCGCCGCTCCGGCATGAAAAGGAATATCTATACCACCTGTTGCTGCATTCACATCAAATATAGAATCAAGTGATGTGGCATTCTTAATATCTGTGCTATGTGAGAATATAATGCTCGTAATCTGTTCCGTTACCCCTGCTGACAGATTAGCTGATGCCACAAGTACTGCCCTCACACCTATTGTATTAACAGGCTCACTTTGTCCTGTATATGTATCAGCTGGTATTGTATATCTCTCATACAAAGGATATGCGGTTAACATTTTCTCTATACATTTCTCATCAATACTTATGACATCTATAGAACATTTCTTAGAAAGCTGCTCTATAATACCTGTTCTTATTCCTGATGTAATAAACATAGCATCTATTTCGCCTGCTATTAGCTTATCCACAGCTTCTGAATAGTCCATGTTAACTGTCTTTACAAGCTCCTCTGTAATGCCGTTTACTTTAAGTATCTCTTCTGCATTCTTCTCTGTTCCTGACTCAGCCGCACCTATACTTACAGTTTTACCCACAAGGTCATCAATCGTTTCGATACCTGATGCACTTTTTACTATTATCTGGCAGACTTCTGTATACAATGCTGCCACAGCTTTATAACCCTTCTTATAATCTCCGTCCTTAAAAGTCCCTTTACCATTATATGCATCACTTAACATATCCGCCTGGACTATTCCAAGGTCTATATAGTCTCCGGATAAAAGCCTGAGATTCGCTACTGAGCCTGCTGTAGCCTTAGTTTCAAATGAATAATCGCTCATATCCTCATGTGCAAGCTGTGAAAATGTACTCGCATACGAATAATACACTCCACCTATATCTGCCGCACCAAATCTTATATTCTTACCTGTACCACTGCACCCAGTCATGACAAGCATAATAAAAGCAAGCATCAACGCCGCTGTCCGTTTCATAAATAACTCTCCTGTATGTATTCTTAATTATAATCAACTGCTGCATACAAATCATGATTTTAGTACAGAAATCTATTTTTCATGCTATTAACCACGTAACATCAATTCCTGTTCCACTACTTCACCATTTTTTATATATTTTCTTGGCACTCTCTTACTTACTGCACATGTCAGCTCATAAGGAATAGTTCCAGCCATCTTTGCCATCTTCTCGATAGGATTCTTTTTACCGAAAATCTCAACCTCGCTTCCGACGTCTACCCCTGTCTTATCTGTTAAATCTATCATGCACATATCCATACATATTTTGCCTCTTTGTGGTGCCAGTCCTTCACTTGTCATAAGCTCATATCTGTTAGAAAGACATCTAAAGAATCCATCAGCATATCCATAAGGAACAACGCCTATTCTTGTTGTCTTATCTGTCTTATATATTCCACCATAGCTTATGGCTGTGCCTTGAGGATATGTCTTTATAGTGCTTACTGTTGTCTTAAGAGACATCACTGGCTTAAGGTCAAGCTCATTTGCAAATTCGCCATAACCATACAGCAAAAGACCCGGTCTTACCATATCCAGCCATGTTTCCGGATATCTTGCAACTGCCCCTGTATTAGCACAGTGCCTTATCGCAAACTTCCTTCCCAGCTTCTTTTCCACTGCATCTATGACACTTGTAAACAATTCAAACTGATGTTTTGTATATGCCTTACATTCATCACCCTGCTCATCTGACACAGCAAAATGCGTAAATATTCCTTCAGGCATAAGCCCTGGAAGTAAGCACCCCTCACATATTCCCTCAACACCACTGTCAAAGTATTCGCCATCACACAAATAGCCAAGTCTTGACATACCTGTATCAACCTTTATGTGTATCTTTAATATACCACCATACTTAACTGCTTCTTCACTGTATTCAAGTGCTTTAGCCTTACATGTAACTGCCTGTGTTATATTATTCTTTATAAGCTCACCAACCTCTTCCTTAGGTGTATGTCCAAGAATAAGTATTGGCATTGTTATACCGTTGTGTCTTAACTCTATAGCCTCATCTATACTGCTCACTGCAAGATAATCTGCACCAAGCTCTTCAAGAAGCCGGCTTACCTGTACCGAGCCATGACCATATGCATCTGCCTTTACTACCCCTAAAAACTTAACATTATCACCTATTCTTTTTCGTAATGTCTTATAATTATGAGCAAGAGCATCAAGATCTATCTCTGCCCATGTTCTTCTTAATGTTGACTTCATATTAATCTCCATTCCTGCGCATGTTTTTGCACTGACCATCATTTCATCTATTATATTCTGATTGACATTTTCATGCAACTATTCTCTTTTATTATTCTACACTTAGTACAACTCTACTCTTTCGTTAGTAATCTCCATCTCTACCCTGTTGGTATTCATCTGCTGGTCATTAACCTCCATGGTATACTCAAGTAAAATATGTATTGCATCCTCCTGCCTTTCTATCATGAGGACACTTGTAAATATAGAGATATTAATACTTCCGTAAGGAGTATTATAACAGCTGACCGTTTTCTTGTTTTTTACGAATTCCATACATGTTGTGATAACACCCTTTCTGCTTACTTCAACACAGTCATCTGATATTTTTATAAGACTTACTGACTTCTGGTCTGCACCATCATAGACTTCTTCAAACTTTATATATTCCTTACCGCCACGCTTTGTATATCTGCCTACATTTATGACTTCTATGTTATCAGCCTCTTCTTTAATGCTTCCATCTGCTGCCTGTTCTTCTAACGCAAGCCCTTTTAACTTAATATACACCTTATCTTTCATATATTCCTTACTCCATTTTTATTTGTTTTTTTCATCTGCCGGAATCTGCACAGCTTTTTAACCACTATATTAATCACTTAATAAATCACTCAATATCACTCAATAATTACTCTATAATTACTCTATAAATCTGTTAAATATCTTAAGATACTTAAATCTAAACTTCACATTTTCCCCTGATACCATACTGTATTCTTCCTCTGTGAGCACTCCTTTAAGTTCTTCCTTTGACTCCTCTGGAACCTCACCATATACAGCATCAACAAAACATAAAGGTGGATATAAGACACACCACCAGTTTTTACCCTGTGCCTCTCCTATATCTACCCTGAAAGCCTCATATTCTCCGGGTGGAAATGTCATGTCTCCATATGTTTTCATAGGAAAATAACAGTTCTCAAAATACACGTTAACATCGCTTTCATCTCCAAGACTTCTAAGTGTTGCAGCTGCAACATTCCTTATATTCTCACTTTCGTTATAAAGCAGCTGTCTGGACTCATCAACTGACTGTGACTTTGAAAGAACCGGACTTATATAAGCCAGCACTGCCTCTTTGACCTGCAGTTTAAGCCACTGGTCTTCTTTTGAATCACTTTCTGCCCTTACATGAAACCTGATAATATTAGAAGCAATTCCCTTCTGAAGCTGTCTTTCCTTACTGTCACTATACAACCTGCCACCTGCAATTACAAGCATAATTGTCGCGGCTAAGATAAATACCCAGCCAGCCTTATTGTTTTTATCACATTTTTTATTAATATGCTTTTTCCCATATCCTCCAGATTTTCCACTACTCATTATTCCCTCCATAATATTTATGTACTAAATAAGCTTTTAACAATAATAGCAGCTTATAAGCTGCCTTACGTTTAACATTAATGTTACTCACACATACATAATTCCCATATAATGGAGATCTATACCTAAGCTCTTACAATTTCCATAAAAATAGCAATACCATAAAAATAACGATACCATACAATCTGACTGATTCATATGATATCGTTACTCTTTATGTTATGATATACGCATTAATTATACCTAAATATTAAGAAGTCTTATAATACCCTTTTCCTGGTTATTAACATGCTGTCTTACTATAACCTTAGCTTTCTCAACATCTTTATCTGCAAGCTGCTTTATGATATCGTTGTGCTCACTTATAAGAATAGAATGGGTCCTTGCATCCTTAACATATTCAAGACGATATCTGTACATCTGCTCACTAAGACTGTTGATAAGCTGTATAAGCCTCTGGTTATCTGTCATTGAATATATAATATTATGAAATGCCACATCAGCATTTACTATCGCTACCACATCCTTTGATACTATAGCAGCTTCAAACACCCTGTTAGCTGTTTTCAACTCTTCTATGTGTTCTGCTGTAACATTCTTACATGCAAGTGTTGCTGCAAGCTCCTCAAGTGCTGAACGTACTTCAAGAACATCTCTCATGTCTTTAACAGTTATATGGGCAACCTCTGCGCCCTTTCTTGGTATCATAATAACAAGCCCTTCAAGCTCAAGCTTTCTTATAGCCTCTCTTATAGGTGTACGGCTTACACCAAGCTTGTTAGCAAGCTGTATCTCCATAAGCCTTTCACCAGGCTCCATCTCTCCGGTAAGAATAGCCTGTCTTAATGTATTGAATACAACATCTCTTAATGGAAGGTACTCATTAACATCCATCTTTAATTCGCCTTTCATCTTCTAATCCTCCATATGTATATCTCTATATTAGTAAACTTCCGGTTTTCGTATGACATCATATATTTTCTAATATACACAGTCCCTATACTTAAAATGTTTCTGTTATATATACCTGCCTTGCATCCTCCTGTGCCTTTAGGTATTCCTTGCATTTAAGTGCTGTCTGCTCATCAGGAAATATGCCAAACACTGTAGGACCGCTTCCACTCATCATGGCATTATACGCCCCCTGACTTATCATATCGTTTTTAATCTTGGCAATAACAGGATACATAGGCACTGTAACATCCTCAAGCACATTCCCCATACGCTCTGCTACCTTCCTAACATCTCCTTCGTTAATAGCTTCAATAATAGCATCTATATCTGGATGCTTCGTTATAGCCCCCGCATCAAGACTTTCATACACCATTTTTGTTGAAACGTTGATAGGTGGCTTGGCAACCACTATATGGCAATGTGGCATAGGTGAAAGCTTTGTAAGCTTCTCTCCTATTCCTTCTGCAAGTGCTGTTCCTCTCATAATGCAGTATGGAACATCTGCACCTATCTTAACCCCCTGTTTCATAAGCTCTTCGTTGGATAAACCAAGTTCAAAGAGTCTGTTAATTGCAAACATCGTTGACGCAGCATCTGTACTTCCACCTGCCATTCCTGCTGCTATAGGAATGAACTTGTTAAGGTCTACATCTATACCACCGCTAAATCCATACTCATCCTTCATAAGCTTGTAAGCCTTGTATATCAGATTGTTTTCATTAACAGGAAGAAATTTAAGATTAATGTTAATCCTTATCTCATCTTCGGGAATCTTTGTGATTATAAGCCTGTCATATATTCCAACAGTCTGCATAACCATTCTGACATCATGGTACCCATTCTCCCTTTTACCCAATACATCAAGACCAAGATTAATCTTGGCTCTCGCCTTAAGTCTAATTGAATCCATATCTTTTATCTCCAGTTTTTATACAAGTATTAGTGTCAAAATCACCTTTCATACTCATATCATTATATAAAACATATTGTATGAAAGCAAGTACAATGAGCCAAATTATACGTAAATTGTTGCAAACAGTTACTTTTTAACGCACTGCTTAAAGCCAGTCATAATATGTATAAAAATTCCCGGAACCAGAACTTATTGGCCGGTTTCGGGAATGTATAAAGATATAAAATCATGTAATCATGAAATAAATATATCAAACTGCTTCGTTAACATCGGCAGCTGAAGCTTCAACATCTGAATTCTTAGTTTTTTCAATCTTAATGGTTGACTTCTTCCAGATACCTGTCCAGTAAAGTATATAAAGTATTACAGCTGATGTAGCATTACTTACTACAACCGCATACCACACGCTCTCTACCCCCATTCCAAGCACATGGGAGCATACCCATAAGGTAAGGAATCTGAATATCCAGATACGTGTTGCATCTACTGCCATAGTTATCATAGTATGCCCACAGCCCTGGAAAAGTCCCTGTGTAACATTATAAAATGCATTTGTCCAACAGCACATTGCCATGATTGATAAGAAATCTGTTGCAAGTGGTACTACATGCTCATCAGTTGTAAAGAATCTGACCATAGGCTCTGCAATAACTCTTCTTGAAAGAATCATGCCACATACAAACAGGAATATCGCCCCTATTCTAAGCGCTATATGATATGACTTATCAGTCCTTTTTACATTACCAGCACCCATATTCTGACCAACGATAGTTGATATGGCAGAACCGATACCATTAGCCGGCATGGTTATGATACTGTTTATCTTGTTACCTATGCCATATGCTGTCATCGCAGTTGCTCCATACACATTGACATTCTTAGTCATAAGAAGGAAACCAAACTGCATTGTACTTCCTCCTATAGCTGTAGGCAGACCTATCTTTAATATAGACATAACCTTGCTTTTATCAAACCTGAAGCCCCTGAAGTTAATACGCACAAGCTGGTTCTTTCCAGTAAGGGCAACTACTCCTATAACTGCACTTGGAATTTTGGCTATAAGTGTTGCAAATGCTGCACCACCTATACCCCACTTAAGTACAACTAAAAAAAGTGGATCAAGTATGAGATTAATCGAAACACCAAGTATATTAAGCAGTAATGGTCTTACAGTATCTCCCTGTGCCTGCTTTACCGCAGAATACAGATTAATCATAAAAAGGAATGGTAAATCCATAACTACTATTCTTAAATATGTAAGTCCATAATTATATATATCACCTTCCGCTCCAAGCCATCTTACAAGACCTGATGAACATAACCAGCATATGCATGCACATACAACAGAAAACCCTAGTGAAGTTATACATATATGGTTAGCCATAGAATTTGCCTGTTTATCTTCCCTTGCACCAAGATATTGTGATATAAGAATCGCACCCGCTGTTGTTATGCCAGCTCCGAAATTAATAAGTATATTCTGAAAAGGCGAAACAAGCGTTATCGCTGCCTGGCTTGTTGTTCCTATCTTTCCAAGCCAGAATGTATCCGTAAGATTATACATTGACTGTATAAAACTGTTAAGCATAACAGGTATTGCCAGCGTAAGTATTGCCTTTACAAGGTTACCATTAAGAATCATCTCTCTTTTACTGTCACTTATTGGTCTTGCCATGTTTTCTCCCTCTCTTTCCCATACACTCACGAGCCCGCGCTGCGCGCTCTTTCGTCCTGCTTCGCATGACTGTTCGTTCGTTAATGGCGCAGCGCTCATTATTTCGTAATTTACTCTTTATTTTTTCTAATATATATGTTAGCATAAAAAGCAGTAATTTCTACTAATTAATATTTATATTCAATACAAATTACAGATTATTTGTACGTTTTCGATTTTATGTGCAGAAATGAGGACTACTATGTTACAGGATATGCAAAAGAATTTTGAAATCAAAAAAATTAAACGTTCAGCATGTAAGATGAAGGAACCACATTCCCATCCATTTCATGAGCTGTTCTATCTGGCAAAGGGGGAATGTACGGCATTTCTAAGCCATAATATATATAAGTTCAGCAAGGGCGATATTGTCATAGTCCCAGCTGGAACCATACATAAAACTGATTATACAGGAAAAGGTATCAACGAACGTATCGTTATAAGTTTTAAAACATCTGTTACTGACTGGCTGAGTAACGTCGTTGGAACTGATATTGTATCCGATGTCATGCAGACTGGTGTTATAACTATACCTGAAAAAAGAAGGGATTATATAGAAAAGCTTCTTGATAAGCTTATATTTGAAAATGAAGGTCAGGATCCTCTATCACCCGGCTTCGTAAGTGTGGCTCTGGCTGAGCTTATACTCTTCATCGCAAGATGCAAACAGTATGAGGAAAATGTTATAAAAGAAATCGATGTAGACAACCAGATTATGCAGGAGGTTGCCACTTATATATACAACCACTACAGCGAAAAGCTTGTTCTTGAAGACATGGCAAAGCAATTCAACCTGAGCCGTTCATATCTTTCTAAAAAATTTAAAAGTGTAACTGGTTTTGGTTTTAAGGAATATATTATTAATGTCCGAATAAAACACGCTTGCGAACTGCTTCTTAACACGAATAAATCAATAACCACAATTGCTTTTGAATGTGGCTTTAACGACAGCAACTATTTTGGAGATGCATTCCGCAGAACCAAAGGTATATCGCCAAATAAATATAGGAAAAATCAGGAGAATATATAATATTTGTAGCTATTAATTTTCCGCCAGACCAGCCGATATATTAAATATAACAAAAGCCATGGATGGCTGTTACCTTATTTACATAATTTAATTCACAATCACTAATGATGGTTAGAATGGAGGAATAATATGGGATTAAACGGAGTTAATTCTTATTACACAGGTTACGAAGCAGTTTCTGGTAAAAAGACTGCTGCTAAAGACATAGACAATACAACAGCTTCTAAGAATACAGATGTTGCTGCCACATATGAGGCTTCAAACGTATCTGATAAAACATCTGTATCTTCTGTAAAAAGCAAGGCTGCTAATCCAGAACTCATAGCAAAGCTTAAAGCTGACTCTGATAACCGCTTACAACAGCTTCAGTCACTTGTTACTAATATGTTTAAGAAGCAGGGAATAACTATAGGAACTGCTGATGATATGTGGAAGGTGCTTGCGAGTGGTAACTTCACAGCAGATGCTGATACTATTGCCAAAGCAAAGGAAGATATATCCGAGGATGGCTACTGGGGTGTTAAACAGACATCAGATAGAATCTTTGATTTTGCACAGGCTCTTGCTGGTGATGACGAAGAAAAGATGAAAGCTATGAAGGAAGCTGTAGAAAAAGGCTTCAAGGAAGCTACTAAAACATGGGGTAAAGAACTACCTGATATATCTAAGAACACTTACAATGCTGTTATGGATAAGTTTGATAAGTACTTCTCTTCCAAAAAAACAGATTCCACAGAAGCATAATATAACTTAATACAATAAGCTGTTAAAGCCAGATAAAATATGCCACACATTTACTTATGTGTATACATATTTTATCTGGCTTATATTTATTGTTTATTTCTGCTCCTGCATGCTCTCTTTTATCAGCAGCAGCCTTGTACCGCATGGTACAACATCACTGTCAGATAATCTTTCAACCTTCTCATTGTCACTTCTTATTGCATCACAGGTAGTATTATATTTCTTTGCTATATCCCACATGCTGCATCTGCCATCAGATATATATCCTACCATTGAAGGCAGTGAAGCATAATACTCTTCATCTGTTGGTATGTACTCACACTCATCAATGGTAGGAAAATCTACCGGTTCAAAGCATATGGCATCCAGTGATACTACTGCCTTCACCTCTATCTTTGCATTACTTCCCATAGATGCTGTAAGCTGTTCTATGCATGGTCTTATCTGATATTCTATATTCTCTTTATCATACTCTTTAACTGCTACGACCCCGGTGTATGGTATAACAGAATTTACGCTGCCCATAGGTGCATTATCATCAGATGTTATGTAACATACATTTACCATAACTGCGCCTGTTACTTCTATACCCTCTGGAACATATTCATAGTCATCTATCTGGACTCTGGCAGTTGCATTCACTATCTGCAGAAGGTTAATATAATCTGCCAGCTTTATGTTATCAGAAACTCTGCACTTTGTATTGTTTCTTATAAGAAGCTTCTTAAGATGTACATCTGACTGTTTTTTATTCATTGTTCCTAACGGAACATATATATCCCACAACGCTGTCTTTTTACTGTCTTTATATGAGCGGATATCCATATCAAGTACAAGTTCTACTGCTATATCCCTGTTATTCCCATCATAATCAGGTTTTACATCGATATTTTTCCCCGTCATATTAAAGCCTACATAACATATGCTGTCAGGGTCGGCACCACTCACATCTATTATCCCTGTAAATGGAACTGCTGTCTCATACCATTGAACAGAGCCCGCAGCATCATTTCCAATATACATTATAAATACACTCAGTTCTCCGCTTACGCTTAACCCATCTTCTGTCATCCGCGTACTCACATTTCTTACATCAACATCATCCCATACAAGCTCTGATATATCTGTTTTTCCGTTTGGCAATGACATACTCTCCTTGATTCTTAGATTATCACGCATATTGACATCCATCTGCGCATACTCATAATCCTTGAAAAGAAGCTGCGGCTTACATCCCTCATTTTCTGATATCTGTGCTGCGACTTTTGCATTTTTAATCTCTTCACAGGTAACTGTGATACTTACTATCGCTTTAACACTTATCTTTCTTGAGTTAACAGGTTTAATTGTGAGGTCTTCTATGTATGCTTTACATGTCACATCTGTATCGGATGCATCACATGACAGATTCACATTCTCCACAAAATGCAGACTTCCATCCAGCCTTTCCGGTATAAGCCTGCCTCCCTCCTGTCCTTTGCCTATATATAGCACGGCATATTTCAGATTGCCCTCGACCTGTGCTTTATCCTGATTGACCCTTATTCCATCAGTCACAACCAATCCAAAATCCTTTATTATACTGTCTATATCTGCCTTACTGTCTGGTACATTATAATCATCATCCAGTGTTATCTGCGTTGTATTAGAGCATTTTATAGTATATTCATGAATATTGTCATATTTAAGCTCCAACTCATATACCTCCTGATATCAATGTTTGCTGACAGTGAACTGCTTTATTAAAGCGGATCCACTCGATTCTACCATCATTCTATGCCTTGATTATCCCTTGTATTCCTTATTAATCCATAATCTTACTTATTCACATTACAGGCAGCCGTATCTATCATAGAAAATCTGAATATATATGTCATGCTACATCCTAAACACCACTGTCTCATCCCTTTTTTCATATTTTAATACTATGTATGGAGTTGTTGGCACTTCATTAACAGGCTCATTTTCCGCAGGTCCCATAAGTGTAAAATCAGCATATATAGCGTTACCACTCTTATAGACATCATTTACCTTAATGCTATATCCTGACGTTTCCTTAGTTCCAAAACCTGCAACAACATATGTATAATCTTTCGTTGTGTATGTCATTCTTAGTGTATTTGTTTTTTTGTTATCTATAAGCTTCTTTAACTCTGCCGGAAGATCTTCATTCTCTACTACTGTATAATCAATCACCTCATGCTCTTTTGACTCATTCTTACTGCAGCCAGTCATAGTCATGATGCTTAAAACTATGATGCATAATATTGCAGGTAATATGTATATGTATCCTTTTAAAGCACAGATATATTCTTTTGATGTATACTTATCCACAGATTGCTTTGCATCCTTAGTATTATATCCACATAATCGAGACATAAAAAAATCCCCTTGTTAATAAGACTAATAATATCTTATTAACAAGGAGATTCCTTTATGCTTATATTTATTAATATTTTTATAGCTTCAATAATCAGTCAGCTACATATCCTTTACTCTTAATAACATCTATAACCTGATCCACATACTTTTCACACTCATCATGAGTTCCGGCCTCAACCATAACTCTTATGACAGGCTCCGTACCACTCTCTCTTACAAGTATACGTCCATTCTCACCAAGTGTATCTGCCACTCTTTCTACTGCTGCCTTAACATCCTCATCGTTCTGTGCTGTAGGCTTATCATATACACGTACATTCTTAAGCACCTGTGGATATATGTGAAGTGGTGCTGCAAGCTGTGCTAATGACTTTTTCTTTGCTATCATAACCTCCATCATCTTAAGTGCTGTTATGATACCATCACCTGTTGTTGCATACTTGCTGAATATGATATGTCCAGACTGTTCACCACCAAGACGGTATCCATTCTGTGACATACACTCATATACATACTTATCTCCAACCTTAGTCTTTTCATAATCAATACCTACAGCATCGAAAGCCTTATAAAGACCAAAGTTCGACATAACTGTTGTTACAACAGTATTATCTATAAGCTTTCCTCTCTCCTTCATATAACATCCATATATATAAAGGATATGGTCTCCTGTTATAACATCACCATTCTCATCTACACAAAGACATCTGTCAGCATCACCATCAAAAGCAAAGCCTGCATCAAGATGCTCTCTCTTTACAAGATCACATAAGCCTTCAATATGTGTAGAACCACAGTTAGCATTGATATTAGTTCCATCAGGGCTTGCATTGATAACATAAGTCTTGGCTCCAAGTGCATCAAACACAGCTTTAGCCAGTGTCCATGCACTTCCGTTAGATGCATCCAGACCTATACGCATTCCCTTAAAGGAATATATAGCAAGACTCATAAGATATCCCATATATCTGTTACGTCCCGCTGTATGGTCTACCGTACAACCTATCTGTTCCTTTGTGGCATATGGGATATCTCCCATCTCACCATCAAGATACTTTTCTATTTCACCTATAACATCTTCTCTCATCTTTTCGCCTTTGCTGTTGATGAGTTTAATACCATTGTCATAGAAAGGATTGTGGCTTGCTGATATCATAATACCGCAATCAAAATCCTCCGTTCTTGTTACATAGGCAACACTTGGTGTTGTTGTTACATGCAGAAGATAAACGTCTGCTCCTGATGCTGTAAGTCCTGCAACAAGAGAATACTCAAACATATAACTGCTTCTTCTTGTATCCTTACCAATAACAATCTTAGCTTTTCCATCTTCCTTTTCCTTACCATAAAACCATCCAAGGAATCTTCCAACCTTAAATGCATGATCTACTGTAAGTGTAACATTAGCTTCTCCACGAAATCCATCAGTGCCAAAATACTTTCCCATTATTCTGCCATCATCCTCTCTGTTGACCAGATTTCAACTTCATACTTGTTAGCCTTGTTGTATCTCTTTCTAAGATCCTTAAGCTGCTTAAGGTATTCTAACGTAACCTTGCCTGAAAGCTTTGATTCGCCCTCTGTTCTTTGCTGGAACTTATAAGGTATCTCAATAACCTTCTTATATGAACCCATAGCAAGGACTTCAACCATAATCTTCCATCCTATAGGCTGAAGGTCTGCATGTGCTATAACTTCACGCCTGAACATAAAAAGACCACTTGTAGGGTCGGATATCTGTCTTAAACAAGGAAGCATCCACTGTCCTATCTTTCGAGCTGTTCCAGATACGAACTTTCTGTACCAGTTAAGTCCACCATCATCTCCACCTGGTATAAGACGGCTTGGTATACAGAAATCTGCTCCACTTTCCATAGCCTTATACATATATTTAAGTACAATTGGTGGATGCTGCAGATCAGCATCCATACAAGCCATATAATCACCCTTTGCAAGTTCAAAGCCGCGAAGAACAGCTGTTGCAAGACCAGTTTCTCCTGTCCTGTGTTCCATCCTTACCTGTGGGAAGTCTTTGGCAACCTCCATAATAACCTCTGGTGTATTATCTTTACTATCATCTACAAACAGTATTTCGTAATCTATCCCCTTAAGTGCATCATTTATCTGTGTCACCAGATTTCTAATATTCTTTCCCTCATTAAATGTAGGTACAACTACTGATAACATATTTTTCTCCTTCTGATATCTATAACATTCTGTAGCTTATTCATCTGCAAAGTAATGTGCAGTCACATTCATCTTATACATGATTACTTTATACAATAATAGTAATTCTAAAAAGCGTGTTAATTATAATACCTTTATGTAAAGTTCGCAAGTATTTTCACAAAGTATACACAATGCGTGTTTTTGTACATCACTATTCAGCTTTAACGTTACATAAGCAGTCCATCCCAGAAATACCATGCCGATATACATATAACCTCTGCAGCTGCAAGAAGTACCATAATAACACGCCTTGTATTTCTGCCTGTTAAAAGCAGGGCTTCTGTAATCCCTATATATACAACAAATGAACCGACTATGAATCTTAATGTACTCATGACACTTGAAGTAAGCGGTATCATAAGTGCAATTATGCCAAATATACCACAAGCATAATGTTTCCTTACCAGCATGATCACATACAACAACAATGTAAAAACACACAGCCAGCCAAGTATAATTCCGTTTATCTGCTTAACATCTGACATCTCTCCAAGCCTGCCAGTACATGATTTAATAAGTACTCCGATAACAGGAAACAGCTTCTGTGTCCGCCATGCCTTCTGCACATGATAAAAAGCCCATGCATCTCCACAAAAGCCTCTTAAAAATGTCATATAAACAAATATTCCCAAAGGACATATAGCAAGTGCCAACAGCTTTCCTGCATCAGATATAACATCTTTTATAAATGCTTTTATAGTTGCCACAATCCTTCTTTCCTCATCTCTATGCTGCTTATACATAGAAACATACATATCTGTAAGTAACACAACTATCAATGTACAGCCTACTATTCTGGTTGCACTTGCAAATGCTGCAGACACTCCTGCCATCATATAGTTTTTTTTCTTTGTGTTATAGAAACACAGCACAACACACATAGTAAACAGGCTTTCTGTATACATTGAACCATAATATACTGCACATGGTCCTGCAAACATCAGAAATATGATTATATTTTCTATATCCACTCTGTCATACTTATCTGTATCAAGCTCCAGCCATGCGAATCTAACAGCATAATATACTGCAATTATTATGCATATGTTAGACACCAGCATGCCAATAGCATATGTGTTTATATATCCACCTGTAATAATCCTAATCAGGGCACACACCATAGGATACAGCGGAAAAAAAGCCCAGTTAGCCATGCCTGAAGACCTTGGAAGCTTATATCCTTCCTCCGCCAGCTCCTTATACCATTCTGCATCCCATGGATTCATATAATACAACAGGTTATGTGGTGTATCTGCCACAAGATTCATGACTGGAACCATAGCCCACATTACAAGGCGTGATAACAACCAAACAGCTATTATTTTAGTAAAAAGTCTGAGCTTTTCATTATTCTTATAGTGCTCTATAAATACTGAAAACATTTATATCCCCAATACGTATCTTATATTAACTATTATACTTGCAACAAGAGGTATTGCAAACATAAGCACTGCAAGTACTACTATAATAGCCATATACACACCACTTGCACATGCCTGCATCCATCCCGGTATTCTTATATTCTTATAATGATCAACAACCATAATGGCAATCATAGCTATAAGTACAAGAACAGATATGAGCAATCCTTTATCCTTAGCAGCCGGCTTAAATGTAAATACTATCTCATTTTCGCCACTATTAACAGAAACTCCTGTAAACATTCCTGCAATATCTTTAGTTTCGCGTTTTTCACCATTCACTGTCACTGTCCAGTTATCACTCTTTATTATAGGAACCATAACATAATCATCTGTGCTGCTTCCATTAACCTTTACAGTAACCGAATTGTTTGTGTATGTAACCTCACTCTGCCTATTCTCATACTTCTTACATAAAGAATCAAGTTTATCAAGGTCAATACCACCCATAGTAAATATGTAGTTTCCAACTGACACCTCACCATTATTATCAAGTGGTCTTGCATAATCAAGTTCCACAGTAACATCCTCATTTTCAAAAGTGCCAATATATATAAGTCCATTATTATAATCAGTTGCATAATACTTATTACTTACATTACCTATAGTTGGTATATCTATCTGCTTTCCATTAACTTTTATTGTAAGGCTTCTGAACAGATTAGAAACATTAGCATCCGATGTTCCTATATTACAATCTGCAACATTCATATACACTGCTGCTTTTCCACTTATCTTATCCTTATAGGTCTGTACAACATGCGTTGTCTGTGTTGACTTATCTGGTGTTGTATTATCAGAGGCTTTATTTATATCTGCTGTCTGTGCTGCACTTACCTCGTATGTTCCTGTACCTGAAAGCTTTCCATACTCTGTTACAAGCTTATCTGAATCACCACTTAAGGCACTGTACATAAGATTATGAAGATATATCCAGTCCCTGGCTGTTGTGTTCCAGTTATATCCGGATTCTGTGCTGTTTTGCTGGCTCACTTCTGAGAGCTTTGTAAAATCTTTGCTAAAATCTATTGATGCTAACCTGCTGCTTGTAACCATCGCAAAAGGAAGCTGATAATTAGCCTTGTACAGGTCATATTCGTTATCTTCTGTTCCTTCCTTCTCCAATGTATACAATGAACTGTCTAACTTATTAATATTAACCGCTTCTGTTACGTGTATAAGTGCATCTGAAAATACTGTTCCGCCTGAATCAAGCGCCCAGAGAAAATACTTTGAATGTCCCCATCTTACAGTTTCTTTCTGTGTATTCTTCTGAAGTGCTGCTGTAAAGCTTGAAAGTGAACCTCTCTTCATAACAAGCGGATAGTTCGCATTCATACTTAAATCAGGATTCGTCACTCTGTCTACAGGTGATGAGCTTATACCAAGATTATTCGTTGCATTAACTGCAAGCTGCACATAGTCACCATACTGATATGGCGCATATGTGTAAAACTTAGGTGGTCCTGTCATGGCAAATGCTCCTATGAACACTTCAACTGCCACAAGACTTATGACAATACTTACCTTATAACCATTCTTCATAACTGTTACACCTATAATGTGTATTACAAGCATAACTGCAAATACCGCAATAAAGAATACAAATGCTGCTACATATGAGTTCACTGGAAGTTTATCATATATCACTGCCATAACTGCACATATAATAATAGTTACCACTGCCTGTATAACAGCCTTCTTTTTCTTAATACAGTCATTTACAAGCACCTTATCTGCATATGCACAGGAAAGACATATAAGTGTAAATGCTATAATATAACCATTTCTTAATGTATAACCATTATATGAGCCGAAATGCCACATAATGTTAGTACCTTCCGCTATTGCCTGTACCATAACGATAGCTATAAGCGATATGGCATACCAGTTAAATCTTCTTGCAGCTTCATCATTCTTATATCCCACTGCTTTCATGCTTCTGTGGATTCCTGTAAATATTATCACGAAGAATAATCCCATGCCATAAAACATCATTATTCTCTCAAACTCACCGAGGCTGAAGCTTCTGAAGGTAGGATTAGATATCCATGAAAAATACTGGCTTACAAGCGACTCTGTATTACCAGTTCTTTGTGACTGTGAAAGCTGTGCAAATACTGGTATAAGCATAAATGCTGAAAGAGCAATTCCTGTGAATGTGCCAATGCCTACATTCCACGCCTTCTTGCATCTTTCCTTCTTATCACACATGAATATAAGATACATACCGCCAACGAGAAGAATATATACAAGTGACATAGCAGCAAGATAATAATTGATTATGAACATAACTGCTACCATGATGATATAAAAAAGCTTCTTTCCTGTCTTTTCCATAACATCAAGTGCCATCATAAGAAGTGGAAACAGTGCAACTATATCCATCCATGGTGTGAAGCATGATGCATACAGCAAAACATATCCGCAGAAAGCATATGCTACTGCAAACAACGCCTTTATGTTATATGACAGTGAGTTATATCTTTTATTAATAAAAGCATACATTGTAACTGACATGACAAATGTTTTTATAACAGTAAGCACTGATATAAATTCAAGTATATAATCTCTTGGACAAAGATATAAAAACAGATTGAATGGGCTTATCATAGAGAATGCTGACATACTCATAGACACATTCGTTCCAAGTCCTGTATACCAGTCAAACCATATACTGGCATCACCATGCATGGCATCCCACAGATGTGCATACAAAGGTGCAACCTGCTGCATATTATCAAAAAGGTCTATTCTGCTGCTTCCAAAGGGCCATATACCCTTAGCCACAAGAACTATTAACATAACAAGTAGTGTTATCAATCCCGGAAACAGATAACCCAGTATCTTTTTTCCTTTATTATCAGAACTGTTATTCATATATATCTCCATTCATGTTTATACGTGTGTTACTATACAGGTAGACTTACCATTTACTATGATATTTCTCTTGCCTGCACTTATAAAGAAGCTCTCACCAGCCTTAAACTTCATCTCCTTATCATAATCATCCGTCATAATAGTTCCTTCTCCCTCAACTACTATAACTGATACAAAGGATGCCTCATCAACTGGTATTTTCGCCTCGTCCTCAACCTCGTATTTAATTACCTCAAAGTACTTACATTGTACAAGTCTTTTTGCCATATAATGTTCATTATGTGTAAGCATTACATTGCATTTGTTATCTCTTACATACTTAACAGGATTCACAACATCAAGTGACTTGGCAACGTGAAGCTCACGTGGATTACCAAACTTATCTCTTCTGTCATAATCATACATTCGATATGTGCAGTTAGAATTCTGCTGTATTTCACATATGAATATACCAGCACCTATGGCATGTATTGTTCCAGCCTTAACCATAACAACATCGCCCTTTTTGACATCAATCCTGTTAAGAATTTCTGTTATTGTGTTGTTTTTTATACGTTCTTCTATCTCTTCCCTTGATGAATCCCTTGACAGTCCACAATACAGATATGCACCTGGTTCGGCATCAAGCACATACCACATCTCATTCTTTCCATATTCATTTTCATTCTCAAGCGCATATTCATCATCTGGATGAATCTGTATAGAAAGTGCCTGCTTTGCATCTATAAACTTGATAAGAACAGGAAATCTGTCCTGCGCCTGGCATTTCCATCCAAGTGCCTCTTTTCCTATAATAGTCAGATAATCATTAAAAAGCATGCCCTTATAATAGCCATCTGCTATACGGCTCTGACCATCTGGATGTGCAGAAAGCTCCCAGCTCTCGCCTATAACATCATAGTCACATTTCTTTCCAAAGACATCTCTTATCTTTGTTCCACCCCACAGGTTATCCTTGAAGGCTGGATCTAACTTTACTATAGGACTGCTATCTGACCTTACGTAGTTACCCTCATTATTACCTGTTTCATATCCATATATCTTTACAAGATCATTTTCGAGTATGGAATCACCTATTCCTACCTCTATGATAACTACATTCTTATCTGTTTTGTTAGCTACCCTGTGCTTAGTTCCTACTGGCACAAAGACACTCTCATATTTATGATAATCCTTTGTTTCAGTTCCCAGCGTTATAGTCGCAGTTCCTTCAACTACAGACCAGTATTCTGCTCTTAACTCATGCTGGTGCAGATTCATCATCATACCTGGAAATACCGTTACCTTCTTGACCTTATAGCCCTTTGAATAGTTAAGAAGCTCATGAATACCCCATTCCCTGTATGATATTCTGTTATAATCAAAATATGTCTCATACTGATTCATATTATCTTTTACTATTTCTTTTATATTATCAGCAGACTTCTGGGATGATATATACACTGCATCCTCTGTATTAACAACAACCATATCTCTAAGGTCATTAGCTACTACAAGCTTTCTTTGTGCGTTGTTAATAACCGATACGTTACTGCAGTCATTCTTAATTATATAATCAAGCTTACCCTCTGTATGCTGTTGTTCTATATCACATACGTTGTCTATATCTTTCCATGTTATATCAGCTTCAACAACCTTAAGCTTATCACAATCCTTAAGCACAAGTGATTCTATGCTTCCACTAGGAATATCCTTCATAATATTCTCTGAAAAACGGATTGCCCTTCTTATTGCTGGAACCTTTCTTTTGGCTGTTCTGCATGTTCCATAAAGCTCAGGCTGCTCTTTTCTTACGATATTTATCATATCTCCAGCTCGAAATACAAGCATTCCGCTGTTCCATAGATATCCCTCATCATAAGAGTAACAATCAGATATTTCTGATGAACAGCTATCAAAATCGACCTGTGGTATGAGCCTGCACACATCACAGTTATCCCTTAATATATATCCGAGATTCTTTGCCTGGTATTCAGGTTTCACACCAATTGCTGCTATTACACCTGACTTAGCCATATCCTTGGCGCTTATTATGGCATCCTTATAGCCTTCTCCATCTATAAAATTATCTGAATTAACTATAAGCACGAATTCCGTAGGATTAGCAAACATAGTTCCAAGTATAATCGCTGCTGCTGTTCCTTTTGCTGTTCCCTCAAGAATCAGTCTGTACCTTAGACTCTGGAATGCCTTCATCTGTCCATTTACTATATTTTTATATGCCTCATTAGTTACTATTATAAATTCATCACAATATGGCATATTTCTCACAACCGTTTCCTGAAGCAATGAACGTCCTTCTTTAAAATTCATAAACTGCTTAGGATAATTTTTTCTGGACAATGGCCATAAACTATCGCCACTGCCGCCTGCCAGGATAACACACTTCATATAAATGTCCCTCCCAAAATATACTAATTAATTATTATCACTATTTTCGTTTGAAATTGGTCTGTCTTGTTTATCATCGTCTGAATCAGAGGTTGTCTTTTCTTCTGCAGTTGTTTTCTCTTCTGTAGTCTGTTCCTCTGTTGTTTGCTGCTCTGTTGTTTTCTCTTCTGTAGTTTGTTCCTCTGTTGTTTGCTGCTCTGTTTGTTCCTCTGTTGGTTCCTCTGTTGGTCCATCTGTTGGCTGTTCTTCTACAGAGCTTTCTTCCTGCTGCTCCCTTGATTCTTCGTTATTTCTTGTAGTCTCTCTCTGTGTTTCTTCCCGTGTATTCTCTCTTCTTTCAGTCTGTGCAGTATTGTTTTCTGTCGTATTTCCTTCTTCTGTCTGTCCCTCAGTAGTGCTGCCAGCTGTTGTGCCTGTCTGCTTTGTTGTTGGCTGTTTTGTTGTATAATACTGCATGTCACGGTAATCATAATCTTTATTAACTTTTTTCTTATTATTCTTTCCAGCTATAACAGATACAAACAATACAGAAACAAGTGCAATAACAACTATACATCCTGCAATCCATGACATTGCCATTCTGGCAGGCAATGAAAGTGCTGGGAACAATCTTCTTATAAATAGGGTAACAGCATTTTCATGATGTCTGTTCCTCTTCTGGTATACAGAGCTTACAGCCTCCTGCTCATCATATTCATTGCTGTATTCTTCTGACTCATCATCCGATTCATCATACTGTTCTTTATCATCGTCTGAATTTTCATATGCATCTTCATATATCTCATTTGAAATATTATCATTTGCAACAGCTGCCTTAGCTTCATCAGCTGTGTTTTCTAAAGCAACTGCCTCTCCTGACAGTATAAACTTAATCTGTGCTATCCAGCTTCCAATATATGAGCTGTCAACATCTGTCATTCTCTCAATAGCATCTACCGACTGCATCTCATATGCATATAACTCTACAAGTGCCATCTGTACAGAATCTAAAGATTTTAACTTTTCATCCTCCTCATCAAACACCGAAGGACTTCTGAATGCATTTGCCTTTTTCTTCATATACATAAGGAGCTCTTCATCTTCACGTATTTTTGAGAACTTATATTCTTTAATATCTGTTTTTTCACTTAATTCCTTTGAATTCTCATCTACTGCATTTACAAAAAAATATGTTGATACGATAACTGCAATCTGTTTATGAATATTTTTCGTCAGATCTATACCATTTATCTTACTGCATACCTGAATAAGAGCTTTTTTAGCCTGTGTTGTACTCTTTGCTTCATCCTTATATACTGGATATGAGAGTGCATATACTTCTTTATATATCTTATTGCACAACTCCTTTTTCTGCACCTTACCATCTACAACATCCTGTATAAGCTGAACAAGTTCTTTATCCTGTTTATTATTCATACATATCTCCCTATTTTAATATAATAAAACTCATAACTTACTTTTTACTTACCATCCCGTTATTATAACACCTTGTTACATAATTGTCACTATCACTAACACCATCGGGAAATATCAATAATCCCACCATGAAATATTAAAAGCCGCGACCATGCAGAAAACCTTCCCACATAGCCACAGCTTAATAACTGATATCTATGAATCCGACGATAAGATGATATCATAGCTAGAAATTAGCATATATAAAATCTGAGGTAGTACTTGTGCTTCCATATATAAGTATAAACATTATAAATACTATATATATGAACCACCTGAGTACAATGTTCCTTGATGCTACCGTCTCTCTTATTTTAATACCCTTTTCCTTAAGAACACTTACAACAAATATTATTATACAGCCAGCTGCAACTATAATAAGATCCTGTGCCGTAAGGCCAACTGCCTTAACTGTTGCCATGGATATCTGTGACAAATGTGCTTTAGTCACTGTATCTGAAAGCATGACATTAGCTGCATGAAGATCCGGCGCCATATCAAAGTAAAAACCTATATTAACAAGTATAAATGTTCTTATGATACAGAACACCTGGTACCACCAGCTTTTAGGGTTAATGTGTAAGCTCTCGTGTATCCTTGCATACACTGGTGCAAGCATGCCGCTTGCTGCTATGATAACACCATTGTACATGCCATACATTATATATTTCCACGCGGCTCCATGCCATATACCTACTATAAAAAACACAAGCAGATTGGCAAGACTTACTGGCAGAAGCTTTCCAACATTATTTCCAAATGTTTTCTTACACCATTTGCCGAACTTATTCATACATCTTGATAAGGAAAATGGATAGAATATATAATCCTTCATCCATGTACCAAGTGTTATATGCCATCTTCTCCAGAATTCACTTATAGAACGCGAAAAATATGGCTGTCTGAAATTCTCATCCATGGTGATGCCAAACATCTGTGCAATACCAATTGTAATATCAATACCACCTGAGAAATCTGCATACAGCTGGATACTGTAAAGAATCACACCAAAAACGTTAATCCAGCCCCCATAATTCCAGTAGTTGTTAAATATAAGCGTTACTGCTGCATTTACCCTGTCAGCAAGCACCATCTTCTTAAGCATGCCCCATAGTATTCTCTGTAAACCAAACTGTATATTTTTAAGGTCGTAGGCATGTCCCTCATACAGCTGTTCACCAAGCCTTTCATATCGGCCGATAGGTCCCTGAAGAAGCTGAGGAAAAAACGATACAAACAACGCATACTTAAAGAAATTCTTCTGTGGCTCATGCTTTCCCCTGTATACATCAACAACATAACTTACTGACTGGAATGTATAAAACGATATACCGAGCGGAAGTGTAAGCTTAAGAACACTTAATCTTTCCGAACTTCCAAATGCAGATAATATCCCGTTGATATTACCTATCATAAAGTTAGTGTACTTACATACTGCAAGCACTCCGAAAGAAAGAAGAATCACACCTAGCACGACTTTCTTTTTTTTGTTAGTTATATCCTTTTTAAATGCTTTCTTTGTCTCTCTGTCTGCATCCTTATCCAGCTTTTCACTATTAAGCTTTCCAAGTAATATTCCACCTGTATATGTAACAGCTGTAGTCAGTATCATCATCCATACTGTTGTAACATGATATGAAAAATAATACATATAGCTTAATATAAGCAGCCATACCCAGCGTACCTTTTGGGGTATGATATAATATACAACCAGCGCCATAAGCGCAAACAGAAAGAATTCAAATGTTGTAAAAGACATACTGCTCTCCATTCTTTATATCATAGGAAACCAATCTAATATGACTTCCATTCAAGTCCTGTGGCCTCCTCATAATCCTGTACCATAGAGTTATACATACTCTCATATGAATCATAAAAATATCTGCTCTCATCCAGCGTTCCCTGTGCATCCTCGTAAAGAACCTCCGAAAGAAGCTCCGAATAGCTTTCTGCAAGCTCTCCATACATATGTCCCTCTGCATCCACATATGCTGAATCATCTCTTGGAAGTACTGACATAAGTGCCTTATTAAAATCATAATAGGCTATTCCATAGCTGTCAAAGAGTGCTTTAAGCTTCGTAACTGCCTTATCAACCTCTGCATCCCTGAATGCATCTGGTGTTATAGGCGATTCTACACATACTATCTGTATGTCATTTTCCTTACAATACTCAACAAGCTGCTCAAACTGTGCTATAACTGTCTTATCAAGCTCCTTATTGGCATTTCTTTTCATTGTCTGTGTATATTCAGGATTTCCCGGAACTTCATTTATCCTGTATCTATAGCAGAAGCCCTTTCCCATATAAGGTCCACCTGCTGTAGCAAAATATCCATCCTTATCAAGTCCTGCTGACATATCATAGTTTTTATATTCTTCCGTTTTCTTTAACTCAATATTGGTCTTTGCCTTATTCAAAGTGCATTTCCATGTAAGCCTTCTTGAAAATACATTTCTTATGTCCAGATAAGACTTGTTCTTCCACAGATATTCTGCTTTAATCTGTGGATCCTTTATCTGCTGATATATAAACGACCTTGAAAAATGATTCTGTGATTGTCCATTCATCCAGTAATAATAGTCAACATCTATAACTATTTTTTTAACGTCATTATCCTTGCATACAGACTTTAAAACATAATACATATCATCAACCGTTTCACCAGGAATACCCATATTAAATGAATTCACTCCCAGCTTTTCGTCTATACTGCTTGTATCTATACTGCATCTTGTATGGGATGCTCCAAGAATTATTGTATCATATCCACTATCCGTTCCTGCATTTTCAGCCTTAACCTGGTTAAATATGAACCTTATATATCCACTTTCTGCAAACAGATAGTCACATACACATATAACTGCCGCAAGCACACATATAAATATTACGCATCTAATGTGTGGCCATAACTTTTTCATACCACGCCTCGTTTCTTTTATTTGTTAGTTTTATATTCATTACAAAGCATTACAGCTGATTATATCATTGTCAGGCTTATTAATTGTTAACAATATGTTAACTCTTTTTGAATTTCCTGCGAAACCTTCTAACAAACATAAAATAAAAGCTGAATCTTTAACCATCGTTTTTAAGAATCAGCTTTTATTATTAATTACTTATATTTTATGTTACCACAGAAACCTGTTTAGCAGTTTACTGTACAGGAGCTGCTGTTTCTGCATTGTTAGCAGCTGTTGTTCCTGACGTTTCTGCTGCACCGGTTGTTCCTGATGTAGTACCTGTCGTTGTACCGGTTGTTGTTTCTGTTGTATTGCCCTTGTCTGGTGCAGTAGTTTCAGGCTCTTCTTTTTTCTTTTCAACCCTGATTGTTATATCCTTTGTTTTAGTGTCACCTGACTTATATGTTGTAGCAAATGCAACATTCATATCACATGCACCATTGATTCCTGGGATATATGCTGTACTTGTGTACTGCCATATATTATATCCAAAGCTAAGATCTGGAACTTCATCACCATCTTCATACAATCTGTTACTTGGACTATTATAATACTTATAGAAATACCAGGCAAGCCATACATTATACTTTGATGTAAGTCTGTTTGTGTGAACCTTATTTATCCAGTCATTCTTACTCATATATATCATAGGCTGATATCCATGACTCTTTACTGTATCGCAGAACGCCTCACATATGCTTGTAAGTTCATCTTTGTTAAGTCTGTCACATGTTCTGTAGCCGCTTGATGTCTCCCAGTCGAAGGCCACAGGATATGTTATGTTATAGCCCTTTATAAGATTAAGCATATACGATGCCTCTTCATATGCCTCCTGGACACTTAGTGCCTGTGAGAAGAAGTATACTCCTACCTGGATACCATGGGCTGTTGCCTGCTCTATATTGTATCTGAAATAATTATCCTCATACAGACTACCATCATCTCCTATAGATCTTCCAGCCACCTTAATCATGGCAAACTTATAACCAGCATCTGCAACAGCGCCCCAGTCAATACCGCCAGCATCGTTCTGCCAGTGTGACACATCAATTCCGTTAACTGTTTCTGTTACTGTCATGCCTGGTGCTGTATATTCATAATGAACCTTGTAGTTTCCTGCATTCTCAAGTGTAACCTTTATATCCTCAGGATTACCATCATAATTCTTAACCTCATCACCTGTCATTGAAGCAACCACATTTCCAGCTTCATCTGTTATAGTAAATCCAATAGGTGCTGATGAATTATAAAGATCATCAATCCTTACGCCAGCAAGTGGTGCATATTCCCCGCCTGCTGTAACTGTTTTATCAGGATTATCAACTATAATATCATAATCCTTTGCTGTATCGTTCACTTTACTGTTACCTGAATCAGGTTCGTCAACTTCTACATCGCCGCCTATTTCAGTTGTCGAGTCATCTTCTTTAATCTTATCTGCAAGGTCCTCTTCTGGTATAAGCTCAACCGGCTTATCTGCACTTATGACTATTTTCTTACCATCATATTCAAACTCAAGTGATGAATCTGTTTCTATCACCTCTGTTTCTGTTTCCTCTTCCGCCTCAGTCTGTGCTGTAGTTTCCTCTGTAACTTCTTCAACTGTAGCCATAACTATAGTCTGCATAGTTTCTTCCTGTGCCGTTTCCACACCAGCCACTGTATCAGCCTTTGAGTGATTTCCAAGCACTACTGCAACAACAATACCTGTAACAGCCACTGCACATACCACCCCTGCTGCTGACAGGCAGACAACCTTATGAAGTGAAACGAATTCTTTTAGTTTGTTTAATAGTTCTTTTGCTTTATTCACTTTTCATTCCTCTTTTTCGTATTCTGTATATAATGTCTATCAAGCATCATCCACAGCCTTATATCATATTATAGCGATTCCAGGGTCAAAAGATATTCTACACATGATATTCACCATATACACCTCTAGTCTACAATTAACATATTTTAGCACATGCACTTACACTTTTCAATTGATGTTTAATTAATTATTGCAATTGTAACGTTAAGATATGCGGCAAATGTGACCCATAACAGATATGGAACCATAAGCCATGCTGCGGCCCTGTTAACATGAAAGAAACGCCATATTGTAAATATTATAAGCACCCACAAAAGCATCAGCCATATAAAAGCCAGCCATAATGCTTTAAACTTAAAAAATATTACAGACCAGCCTATATTCACAAATAGCTGTACTCCATATAATACAAGAGCTTCTACCCTGTCAGCATCACTTGTTTCACATACTATATATGAGGCTATTCCCATAAGCACAAAAAGTATTGTCCATACAACAGGAAAAAGCTGACCTGGTGGCGAGAGTATGGGCTTATGAAGATTTTTATACATCTCCATTGAATTCCCAGTAAGAAGCCAGGATATAACACCTGCTCCCAGACTCACAACCAACGCCAATATCAGCCTTTTCCAATTAATTCCTTTATTTGCTGTCATAAACCTTCTCCAATCTGCTGCATATGCTTTTATACATAGCTGCATTTATAATCTAGGATTATAGTTTATGTAAAGATATAATAATTATTCATAAATACATACAAAACAATTGTCAACATATATTCTGTCTTACTATTCTTTTACAGACGTTCTTCTGCCTTATCAAGTGCCGCTGCCACAACAGCATCCATATCATAATACTTATATTCGCCAAGTCTTCCGCCAAATATAACTCCATCCAGTTCTTCTGCAAGTTTCTTATATTCAGCATAAAGCAAACTGTTCTTCTCATCATTGACAGGATAATAAGGGTCATCCCCCGGCTTCCATTCAGAACTGTACTCTCTGCTTATAACTGTTTTAGGCAGCTCATTTCCATTCTCATCCTTACCGAACTCAAACCATTTGTGTTCTATTATTCTTGTATAAGGACTCTTTTCATCAGTATAATTAACCGCTGCATTGCCCTGGTAGTTAGGCATATCCAGCACTTCTGTTTCAAAACGTACACTTCTGTACTCAAGTGTCCCAAGCTTATAGCCAAAATATTCATCTATCGGTCCTGTATACACAACATTTGATGCAAGCTTATCCAGCTCTTCTTTTTCTTTAAGATAATCTGTTGACAGTCTTACCTCTATTCCATCAAGCATATTTTCAACCATTCTTGTATATCCACCTATTGGAATACCCTGATAAAGTGCATTAAAATAATTATTATCAAATGTAAATCTAACTGGAAGTCTTTTTATAATAAATGCAGGGAGCTCTGTGCAAGGTCTTCCCCACTGCTTCATTGTATAGCCCTTTATAAGCTTCTCATATATATCTGTTCCAACAAGGCTTATTGCCTGTTCTTCAAGATTGTGCGGATTACTTATGCCTGCTGCCTGTTTCTGTTTTTCTATCATCTTACGTGCTTCATCTGGTGTAACAACACCCCACATTTTATTAAATGTATACATGTTAAATGGAAGTGAATATAGCTCACCATTATAATTAGCCACAGGTGAATTCGTGAATCTGTTGAATTCTGTGAATCTGTTAAGATATTCCCATACCCTTTTATTATTAGTGTGGAATATATGGGCTCCATACCTATGTACATTTATTCCCTCTATCTTTTCTGTATATACGTTACCTGCTATGTGATCTCTTTTATCTATTACAAGTACTTTTTTTCCGGCATCTGCTGCCTGTCTTGCAAATACTGCGCCGTACAGACCGGCACCAACTATTAAATAATCATACATAACCTCGCTCCTTTCTCATGTTTGGGCGGGTCTGAAGGTTAAAAGCCTTTTCGTGCAAGCACGAACGGCTTTTCACTTTCTGACCCTGGCATCGTCATAGTAATGTTTAAAGTAGACGCGGTAGAATATTGCCCAGGTATCGTTAAAAGCTCTTATACAATCTTTTATTCCAATCCTGTTTGAGTCTTTTTCTCTTACGAAAACTACTTCTACCGGCATCTGTGCTATCTTGAAGCCTCTTCTGTGAACTGCAACAAGAAGCTCTATGTCATACGCAAAGCCGGATGTCCTTATAAGATGCCCTACCGGTTTTATAGCCTCTGCCTTAAACACCTTAAGTCCCGTCTGTGTATCCTTGACATTCAGATGAAACAGTAAAAGAAGCATTATATAATAGCACATGCTTATGACTTTTCTTTTAAATGGATATTTAAGCTTTGAATCCTTATGGAACTTGCATCCTATAACCACATCCACATTGTCGGTAAGCATCTTGTTAAGATATCCTTCAAGCTGTGATGGGTTAAGCTCTAAATCCGCATCTACGAATGCTATATATTTTCCGTTTGCCTGCGATACTCCTGCTATTATTGCATTACCCTTTCCCCTGTTTTTATCAGAGGTCACCAGTCTTACTCTCTTATCCTCTTTCTGTGCCCTTATAATCTCGGACTTTGTGTTATCCTTACTTCCATCATTAACTGCAATTATCTCTATATCTTTTACAAACGAGGAAACTATATCCAAAGTTTTCATTATACTTGAATATATAAGTTTTTCTTCGTTGTATGCCGGCATAATAACAGACAGCATTCCGTCAAGTTCAATCATATACTTCCCCCTATAAACAATACTGATAATTGTACACTAATATATATATTGTATCAACCATAGTTTATCACGCAGGTATAATGTAAGCAGCAAAAGATATTTTATATTTTCTGCCATATCATACTTATATATCACAGATATTAAAAAAAACAGACCTCTGTATTAATCTACTTAGAGGTCTGTCTTTAATCACCTATACAGCCTGTGGTATGAAATATTATTTTCTTCTACATGCTGTATATTAACTTAATGCCGGCAACGGGAATCGAACCCGTATG
>ERZ773168.641-NODE-641-length-33887-cov-8.397198_pt1 | contig 33887 bp, 27 predicted proteins | sample MGYA00511261_ERZ773168 | MGnify/ENA primary metagenome ERZ773168 (study PRJEB29015, sample SAMEA2737855) | human gut metagenome | biome: human gut; feature: human-associated habitat; material: faeces | place: China | collected 2012 ... | reverse complement strand
AAGAAAAAATTCGCGGCGCATCTTGGCGCATTCTTATCTGGAAATAGTATAATGGTCAGGGGCGAATCCGCATGGGTTTACCCCTGACCTTGCTGTGTTTTTAGACAAAAAGCATCAAGTGTCAAGCTGTTCGCAGAAAATTTGCCAAAGTACATCTTGATTTTACCGCGCAAGTGGTGTATGATATAGATGCGGAGAATCGGGATTTTCCCTGAATCCGCAGTGTATTGTCCCACCAATTTAAAGAAAGAGGTAGGTTCTACATGGCAGAGCTGAATCTGAGCAAGTATGGCATTACCGGCACGACCGAGGTTGTGCACAATCCTTCTTACGATCTGCTGTTCGAAGAAGAAACCAAGTCCACCAACGAGGGCTATGAAAAGGGTCAGGTGTCCGAACTGGGCGCTGTGAACGTCATGACCGGCATTTATACCGGCCGCAGCCCCAAGGACAAGTATATCGTCATGGACGAGAACTCCAAGAACACCGTGTGGTGGACGAGCGAGGGCTACAAGAACGACAACCATCCGATGACCGAGTCCACGTGGGCGTCCGTGAAGGATCTGGCGATTAAGGAGCTTTCTAATAAGAAGCTGTACGTCGTTGATGCCTTCTGCGGCGCGAACAAGGACACCCGCATGGCTGTCCGCTTCATCGTGGAAGTGGCGTGGCAGGCGCATTTCGTCAAGAACATGTTCATCCAGCCCTCTGAAGAAGAGCTGAAGAACTTCACCCCGGACTTCGTGGTTTACAACGCGTCCAAGGCGAAGGTCGAGAACTACAAGGAACTCGGTCTGAATTCTGAAACCTGCGTGGCGTTCAACATCACCAGCCGTGAGCAGGTCATCCTGAACACGTGGTACGGCGGCGAGATGAAGAAGGGTATGTTCTCCATGATGAACTACTACCTGCCGCTGAAGGGCATCGCGTCCATGCACTGCTCTGCCAACACCGATAAGGAAGGCAAGAACACTGCCATCTTCTTCGGTCTGTCCGGCACCGGCAAGACCACCCTGTCCACCGACCCGAAGCGTCTGCTCATCGGCGATGACGAGCACGGCTGGGACGACAACGGCGTCTTCAACTTCGAGGGCGGCTGCTACGCTAAGGTCATCAACCTGGACAAGGACTCTGAGCCCGACATCTACAACGCCATCAAGCGCAACGCTCTGCTGGAGAACGTCACTCTGGACGCTGAGGGCCACATCGATTTCGCCGACAAGAGCGTGACCGAGAACACCCGCGTCTCCTACCCCATCGACCACATCCAGAACATCGTCCGCCCCATCTCTTCTGCACCCGCAGCCAAGAATGTCATCTTCCTGTCTGCTGATGCATTCGGCGTCCTGCCCCCGGTCTCCATCCTGACTCCGGAGCAGACCCAGTACTACTTCCTGTCCGGCTTCACCGCAAAGCTGGCCGGCACCGAGCGCGGCATCACCGAGCCCACTCCCACCTTCTCCGCTTGCTTCGGCCAGGCCTTCCTGGAGCTGCATCCCACCAAGTACGCTGAGGAACTGGTGAAGAAGATGAAGGCCAGCGGCGCCAAGGCTTACCTGGTCAACACCGGCTGGAACGGCACCGGCAAGCGTATCTCCATCAAGGATACCCGCGGCATCATCGACGCTATCCTGAACGGCGATATCAACAACGTGCCCACCAAGAAGATCCCCTACTTCGACTTCGAAGTCCCCACCGTGCTGAACGGTGTGGACACCGGCATCCTGGATCCCCGCGATACCTATGCTGACGCTTCCCAGTGGGAGGAGAAGGCTAAGGATCTGGCAAGCCGCTTCATCAAGAACTTCAAGAAGTACGAAGGCAACGAGCACGGCAAGGCTCTGGTCTCTGCCGGCCCCCAGCTGTAAGCTGACTGCCTGATACTTAGGTAAGCAATAAAAGGACGTGTTCCCGCAAGGGAGCACGTCCTTTTTGTTTGCCCGCCGGGCTGCAAAGGCAGCGGCGCAGGCTGTTTCGATTTTGGGCGGGGCCGCATTATTTGCGGGCCACAAGGTGGGCGCGGAAGCCCTTCTGCTTTTCCATGGTCAGCACGGTGAACCCGGCCTTTTCAGCCATGGCCACGAACTCGGCGGGTTTACGGATGCGCACATCGCCGTGGCCGCACAGGTTTTCCAGCGGCATTTCCAGATGGTTCATCAGCCAGACCATGAAGTCCGACGAGGTGTAGTCCCGCAAAATCAGGCGGCCGCCCCTGCGCAGCACCCGGTAGGCGCTGTTGAAAAAGTCCTGCGGGTCCGGGTAATGGTGGAAGCTGTTGGCGCAGATGACCGCGTCAAAGCTGCCCTCGGCAAAAGGCAGGTTCTCGCTGTCGCCCACCACGAACTCGGTGTTGGACAGGTTCTTGGCCTGTGCCACATGGATCATCTCGGGCGTCAGGTCCAGCCCCACATAGTGCTTTTCCGGGTACTTCTCGTGCAGCAGTTCCAGCATGGGGCCGGTGCCGCAGCCGCAGTCCAGCACGCGGTCGAACGGCTCTTTTTCCAGCTCAGCCAAAATGGGCGGATAATCGTCCTTGCACATCTCATAAATGCCGGCGTGGCCGCTGTCGTAGACCTTGGCCGCCTCGGTGAATTCCTTGATGGAAAGATTCTTGTATTCTTCCGGTGTCATAGCGTTCTCCCCCTCATACAAAAGCGCAGTTAAGTATTACTAACCAACAGTACCATACCTTTGCGGAAAAGTCAATGGAAACGCGTTTTTCTGCGCACACAAAAAGCAGCCGCACCTTCCGGTGCGGCTGCTTTTGATCTCCGGGGAGCTCCGGCTCAGTTGCAGAACATGCTGCGGCGCTTTTCAAAGTAAATGCGGCACAGCACCAGCACAACGCCGCTGCCGACCAGCGAGCCGATCGCACTGGAAATGCCGCTGCCCGTCGAGCAGATGATGCCCTGCAGCACGGCATACAGGAACGACAGCACCATGCCTGCGATCAGGAACAGGTAATACAGGTCCGGGCCGTTCTTTTTGAAATGAGCCATCTGCTGCCGGGTGTAGACCGCACCCACGGCCATGGCCAGATACAGCAGGCCGAACAGGATATCCACAATGTGCATTGCCGGGAAGAACAGATAGAACCACTGTGCATTGATGCCCGACACCGCCTCGTACCAGAAGCCAAACAAAAGGCCCAGACCCTGCACGGCATAGACCAGTGCGCCCAGGAACAGCTGCACCCAGATGGCGAACTTATAATAGTTCATGGGCAGCGCCTGCGGTTTGGTAAAATCCGGGGCGGGCGGGGCATTGTACTGCTGCGTGGGCGGGGTCTGCACCTGCGGGACCTGCACGCGCGGCTGCTGCTGCGCATTGCTGTTGTATGCACCGTTCGGTGCGGCGGGGGTCAGGCGGCTGCCGCAGCCCGGACAGAACGCCGCATTGTCCGGGACGGGTTTTCCGCAATGATTGCAAAACGTCATAAAATCATTCCTCCTGTGTGCCGGTATGAATAAAAGGTGTACCCTCATTCTATCAATTTTCGCGCGTCAATGCAAGGCATCCACAGCATTTCTGCCGCACACAGAAAAGCGGGCCTTTGCCCCTTTTGCAAAAGCCCGCTTTTTTGTTTTATGTTACTTGGCTGCCTCGAACTCCGCTTCGATCTCGGCCGAAGGAGCCGGGGTGACCAGGCTCACCACGACGCAGACCAGCAGCGAGGTCAGGAAGGCGGGCAGCAGCTCATAGATGCCGAACACGCCGCCCAGCGGGCTGATGAGGTACTTCCACACAAAGACCATCAGGCCGCCGCAGAGCATCCCGGCCAGTGCACCCTGCCAGTTGCAGCGCTTCCAGAACAGGGCGCACAGCACCACCGCACCAAAGGCGCCGCCAAAACCGGCCCATGCAAAGCTGACGATGCCGAACACGCTGGAATCCGGGTCGCGGTCCAGCACCACGCCCACCACGCTGACGCAGATGATGGTAAGCCGGGCCGCAAACAGGCTCTGCTTTTCGGTGAGCTTCATATGGCCGAACTCCTGCAGGATGTTCTGCGAGACACTGGACGCCGCTGCCAGCATCTGGCTGTCGGCGGTGGACATGGTGGCCGCCAGAATACCGGCCAGGATCAGGCCCGCCAGCACCGCCGCCAGCACACCGTGCTGTGCAATGAGGCTGGCAATGCGCACGATGAGGGTCTCGCTGGAAGAGCCGCTCAGGAATTCCAGCGCACCGGCTTTGGTCATGCCCAGACCCACCACGCCGATGACGATGGAGGCCGTCATGGCAATGACCACCCACACGCTGGCAATGCGGCGGCTGAGCACCAGCTTCTTTTCGTCCTCAATGGCCATGAACCGCAGCAGGATGTGGGGCATGCCAAAGTAGCCCAGGCCCCAGGCCATGGTGGACACGATGTCCAGCAGGCTGTAGGAGGCGGCCATGCCGGTAGCGGCGTCGTGGCTGGCCGCCATGGTCAGGTAGCCGGAAAGGCTGTGGGCGTTTTCCATCACGGCACCCCAGCCCCCAGCCACACCGATGCCGTAGGCCAGCACCGCCACCAGTGCGATGCTCATGACCACCGACTGGATGAGGTCGGTGGTGGTCACGGCCCGGAAGCCGCCCAGAATGGTGTACCCCACGATGACTAGTGCGGACACGATCATCGCGATCATGTAGTCCACGCCGAACAGGCTGTGGAACAGCTTGCCGCAGGCCGCAAAGCCGGAAGCCGTGTACGGGATAAAGAACACGATGATGATCACCGCGCCCAGCGCGTTGAGCAGGTTGCGCTGATCGTGGAACCGCAGCGACAGGAACTGCGGCACCGTGATGGCGTCCAGATTGGCCGAGTAGCGCCGCAGCCGCCGGGCCACGATGAGCCAGTTGAGCCAGGTGCCCACGGCCAGACCGATGGCCGTCCAGCCCGGCGACGCAATGCCGGTGAGGTAGGCAAGGCCGGGCAGGCCCATCAGCAGCCAGCTGGACATATCGCTGGCTTCGGCGCTCATAGCAGTGACCAGCGGGCCCATCTTGCGGCCGCCGAGGTAAAAGTCGGTGCTGTCCTCGTTGGACTTGCTGTATACAAAGCCCACCAGCAGCATGCCCACCAGATAGATCACAATGGTGGCAATGATGCAGACATTTGTCATAAAGGTTCCCCCTCTCGTTTGGCTTTTCCCGCGCAGCGCGCGGGGAAAGGATGGTGTTATTTTATCACAGTAAAGTAGCAAGGTACAGCATTTTGCGCCTGCACGGCTGATTTTCGCGCTTTTGTGGGGATTTCCGGCTCAGAACGCCGCATTTTCTGCCACTTTGCCAATAGCATTTTCCCCTGTCCGCCTGTGCGGAGCGGCGCTTCTGCTGCTTTGCGCTGTCCTTTTAAAGTGGGATATGCTATAATCAGACCGGATTTCGGGATATTTATTGCTACAAGGAGATGTTTTTATGCAGGATATTACCATTCGGAATGCGTCTCTGGCCGATGCGCCCCGCATTCTGGAGATCTACGCCTGGTATGTGGAGCACACGGTCATCACCTTTGAATACGACGTACCCTCACTGGAGGAATTTGAAGGCCGCATGCGCCGCACCATGCAGAAATACCCCTACCTGGTCATCGAGCGGGACGGCCGGGTGGAGGGCTACGCCTACGCGGGGTCCTTTGTGGGCCGTGCCGCCTACGACTGGGCCTGTGAGCTGACCATCTACCTGGACCACGACGCCCAGAAACACGGCATGGGCCGTGCTCTGTACGAGGCGCTGGCCGACCGGCTGCAGGCCATGGGCATCCTGAACCTGTATGCCTGCATCGGCTACCCGCAGGCGGAGGACGAATACCTGACCCGGAACAGCGCCCGGTTCCACGAGCATCTGGGCTTTGCACTGGTCGGCACCTTCCACAACTGCGGGTACAAGTTCGGCCGCTGGTACGATATGATCTGGATGGAAAAGATCATCGGGGAGCACCGCCCCGACCAGCCGCCCGTGCAGCCCTACATTTACTAAGCCCCACACGCAAACAGCCCCGGACTTTTCAACAAGTCCGGGGCTGTTTGTTTAGAATGAAGGAGAAAATCCGGGAATGTCAGATGGTTTTACACCGCCGGGCCGCCGCGCTCGGCGTCCAGTGCCGCGCAGAACTTCCGGTTGGAGACTGCGTTCTGCCCAAAGCCGATGAGTGCCCGCAGCAGGCCGATGATCCAGAAGCCCTTTGCTTCCATCACGATGCCGTCCACCGTCTCCTGCCCGACCATGCCGCCGGTCATCTGGGCCAGCGCACGGACAGGCATGTTGTACTGGAACAGCAGGTTCAGGTCCGGCGTGCCCTCGCGGGAGCTGCGCTTGAGCAGGGTGTGCAGCACAGCCCAGGCCAGCCAGCACAGCGGACTGCGGCTGTGGTTCAGCTCGCCCAGCGTCATGGTCTGGTCGATGTGGGGCCTGTCCTCCGGGATGGCGTGGCCCAGCAGGGCCTCAAAGGCGGCATCCGGCACATTCTTGATGTCAGCGGTGCGGTAGCACTGCACAGCCTTGCCAGCATAGGGGTCCGGGGCACCAGTGCCCTGCACGGGCACCTCGGCGCGCAGGCGGATGTCCTGTACGCTGGCACCCACCAGCAACTGGTAGCTGCCGCCCTCGGTCTCCCAGCGGTCCGTTTTCACGTTCCAGTAGCGGAAGGCCTTGTCGTCCAGCGGAATGGTCACGGTCTTGCACTCGCCCGCCTGCAGGAACACCTTGGCAAAGCCCTTCAGCTCCTTCTCCGGGCGGAACACGGCTGCGTCGGCCTTGGCCACATACAGCTGTGCGATCTCGGCACCGGCGCGGCTGCCGGTGTTGGTGATGGTAAAGGTGACCTTGTCCGCGTCCGCTTTCAGGTCGGAGTAGGCAAAGGTGGTGTAGCTCAGGCCGTAGCCGAAGGGATAGCGCACCGGCACATGGGCCGTTTCGTAGTAGCGGTAGCCGATGTACAGGCCCTCGCGGTACTCCACGTTCTGCTGTTTGCCCGGGAAATATCGGGCCGCCGGGGTGTCCTCGTAGGTCAGGGGCAGAGTCTCGGCCAGCTTGCCGCTGGGGTTCACCCGGCCGGTGAGCACGTCCATGATGGCACCGGCACCGGCCTGCCCGCCCAGATAGGCGTGCAGCACTGCCTTGCAGCGGCTGATCCAGCCCGTTTCCACCACGCTGCCGGCGCTCAGCACCACCACGAGGTTCTCGTTGGCCTGCGCCACAGCTTCCAGCAGCTGCTTCTGGTTCTCCGGGATGCAGATGTGGCTGCGGTCCAGGCCTTCGCTCTCGCTGGACTCGTCCAGACCCATGCAGAGCACCGCCACGTCGGCCTTGCGGGCCAGTGCGGCGGCCTCTTCCACAAAGGCCGGGTTGGGGGTGCCGCTGCGCTCATACCCTGCGCAGAAGCCTGCCAGCGTGATGTCGTCCGCCTCGGCGGCGTCCTTCAGGTTGTCCACGCGGGTAGCATTCACCGAGCTGGAGCCTGCGCCCTGATAGCGGGGCGTCTGCGCAAAATCACCGATGAGGGCCACGCTCTGCCCGGGCTTGAGGGGCAGCAGGTCATCCTCGTTTTTCAGCAGCACCACGCTTTCGGCGGCGGCACGGCGGGCCAGCGCATGATGGGCGTCCCGGTCGAACCGCTTCGGTGCGGCCTGGACTGCCGCATCGGTAGTGAACACCAGCTCCAGCAGCTCGTCCACCCGGGCATCCACCGCGGATTCCGGCAGATGGCCCTCCGCCACGGCCTGCATCAGCCGCTTGGCCGAGCCAAAACCGGGGCAGGGCATTTCCAGCGTGGAGCCTTCGCGCACACCCTCCACATGGTCGTTGGAACCGCCCCAGTCGGTGACCACGGCCCCGTCATAGCCCCACTCGCCGTGCAGGATATCCTGCAGCAGGTGATGGTTCTCGTTGGCGTAGGTGCCGTTGACCCGGTTGTAGGAGGTCATGATGCACTTGGGCCTGCCCTCTTTCACGGCGATCTCAAAGCCGGTGAGGTACAGCTCCCGCAGGGTGCGCTCGTCCAGCACGCTGTTGCTGGCCATGCGGCGCAGCTCCTGATTGTTGGCGGCAAAGTGCTTGGGGCAGGCCGAAACGCCCACCGACTGGATGCCGCGCACATAGCCTGCTGCCAGCTTGCCGGACAGGTACGGGTCCTCCGAGAAATACTCGAAATCGCGGCCGCACAGCGGGCTGCGCTTGGTGTTCAGGCCGGGGCCCAGGATCACATTGACGCTGTAGGAAGCGGTCTCCTCGCCCAGCGCTTTGCCGATCTCCTCGCCCAGGGCGGGGTCCCAGCTGTTGGCCACGGTGGCCGCCGTGGGGAAGCAGGTGGCCGGCTCCGCGGGGTTCAGGCCCAGATGGTCGGCCGGGCCCGCCTGTTTGCGCAGACCGTTGGGGCCATCCGACAGCCAGATGGCCGGCACCCCCTTGTTGGGCAGGGCGTGGGTCTCGAACACGGTAGCACCGGAAAGCAGGGCGCATTTTTCCCGCAGGGACAGTTTGGCGATCACATCTGCATGGTTCATTTGGCTTCACCCTCCGGGAAAATGATCTTATAGATGGGGAAATAGATCACCATCTGCACGCCGCCGTTAATCACGGTGATGAGCACGTTGTACACCGCCGGGGAGAAGAACTGCTTGCACAGGGGCACATACAGGCCCATGAGGAAGCTGCACACGATGGTGATGAGCACAAAGGCGATGACGTACCACAGGATCTGATACCAGATGTTGCCCTTGGACTTGAAGGTGATGTTGCGCTGCATGGGGAAGTTGACGCACTGCGCCAGGAACAGGGTGATGGCAAAGGCGGCAAAGTAGCCCATGCCTCCGGTGGCGTCCCCGGTGACCGGGTAGTTGAACACATAGGTGTCCACCGGGCCAAGGTTCAGGTGGATGAGCTGGCAGGGGATGCTGCACCAGTCGGTGTGGGCGTAGAACAGCCCCGGCAGAAAGGTGAGCAGCAGGTACTGCAGCAGGGTGACCAGCATGGAAAAGGCATAGAACTTGATGAACTGCCCGGCCAGCTTGGCCAGCTTGGGGTTTTTCTCTGAAATGGACATGGGTATTTACTCCTTATGAACTTGCACGGCAGCCACGGCAGAACCAACGGCGCTGTCGGCCTGCAGGGTCACACAGCCTTCGGTGCCGGCTTCCACGATGGCCATGGCCTCGCCCCAGTAGGGGTCGGTATGGCTGGTGCGGTAGCCCTGCAGATTGAAGGGGCAGGCATTGCCCAGCGCCAGCAGGCGGCCGCCGGTCACCTGCACCCGGATGGGCTCCCGCACAGTGGGCTTGAGCACGCCGTTCTGGTCGGTGTAGCGCAGGCGGATGTAGCACAGCTGGCCGGGGCGCAGCACGGCTTCCTCCGGCTCGGCCCGCAGCTCGGTGGCAGGGCCGGCGGTGGTCATCGCACAGCGGCCGGTCTCCTGCCCCGCTGCGTTGTAGGCCACAGCCTCCAGCGTACCGGGCTGGTACGCACAGCGGAAGCGGAACAGGCAGTCGTTTTTCGCATTCTTGCGGGCGATTTCCTTGCCGTTGAGCACCAGCGCAGCGGAAGCCGCGCGGGCATAGACCTCCACCTCAGCCTGCTTTCCCTCGCAGCCGGGCCAGGTCCAGCTCGTCATGGCGTCGGTCATCTTCCAGGCCGAGGGCGAGTGCTTGTCGCCGGTGTGGTTCACCGGGCGCACGGCCAGGAACGGCCCTTCGGCCTGTTCCAGCGCCACCCGGGTATACAGGGCCTCACCCAGCGGCTTGCCGGTCAGGTCGATGCGGCCGGAACCGGCGCTCACCCAGCCAAGGCCGCCGTCAAAGCGGGGCGCGTTGTCGGCATACTCCCAGCTGCCCACCATCACTTCGCCCAGGTAGTCCATACCGGCCCACACAAAGTCACCGATGAGCCGGGGTTCTTTCTTGGCCAGCTCCCGGAACCGGTAGGCGTCGCTGCAGAAGGTCTCGCTGCCCAAAATCAGGCGGTCGGGGTATTTTTTCAGGTCGTGCTCGTAGCGGTAGATACCGTAGTTGTAACCGGCAATGTCCATGTTGGCAAAGGCGTCGCGGGTCTTGACGTCGCAGCCATGCAGGGTGGCACCGTGCTTCATGAACTCGCTGCCCAGCAGGCCCGCCAGATTGTTGAAGAACTGGCTGCCCACGGCCTTTTTCTTTTTGGTGGCGTCCTCGGCCTGCTTTTTGGCTTTTTTGTCGCTGTACACACCAAATCCGATGGAGCTGAGGAAGTTGAAGAAGATGTTCACACCGCAGGTCACCGGGCGGGTGTCATCCAGGCGGTGCAGATACCGGGTGAGCTGCTTCGTCAGGGCAATGCCCTTTTTCTGAGCCGTCTCGCTGACCTCATTGCCGGTGGAATACAGGATTACACAAGGGTGGTTGTAGTCCTTTTTGACCATGCTTTCCAGGTCGCTGCGCCACCAGTCGTTGAAATAGTCCACATAGTCGTGCTCGGTCTTGTGGATGTACCAGTGGTCGATGTACTCATCCATCACCAGCATCCCCTGCTCGTCGCAGGCGTCCAGCAGAGCCTTGGAGCAGGGGTTGTGGGCCGAACGGATGGCGTTGTAGCCGTTCTCGTGCAGGATGCGCACCTTGCGGCGCACCGCATCCGGGTGGCACACTGCACCCAGCAGGCCGTTGTCGTGGTGGATGCAGGCACCCTGCAGGATGATCCGGCTGCCGTTGAGCAGCAGGCCCTCCCTGCCCCAGGCAAGGCTGCGGATGCCAAAGCGGGCCGCTGCCGTGTCGGTGCCGTAGGCCGTCTGCAGGGTGTACAGCTGCGGGTGCTCCGGGCTCCAGAGCGCTGCCTCCGGCAGTTTCAGGCGCACCGGCTTTCCGGCCTCAGCGGACGCACTGGCCAGCACGGTAGTGCCGTCCAGCACCTGCAGCTGCACGGTGCCGGGGGCGCTGGCCGCCGCCGTGACTTCCACTTCCGGCGGGTCGATGGACACGGTGCGCACCCGCAGGCCGTCCAGCAGCAGGTGTGCTTCCGGGCCCACCCACAGGGTGACCGGGCGGTAGATGCCCGCGCCGGAATACCAGCGGCTGTTGGGCTGGTCGGCGTTGCGGGCGATCACCTGCAGCACGTTTTCGGCATCAAAGTCCAGCTTCCCGGTCAGGTCTGCCTTGAAGTCGGTGTAGCCGTAGGGGTTGAACGCCAGCTTCTCGCCGTTGAGCCAGACTTCGGCGTTGTGGTACACGCCCTCGAATTCCAGCACAAGGGTCTGGCCCTGCAGGGCTGCGTCCGGGGTGAAGCGTTTTTCGTAAAGGTAATCATAGCCCTCGTACCAGCCGGTGTTGGTGCCTCCGGGGGCCGTCTCGGTACGGGGTTCGGCCAGTGCCGCATCATGGGGCAGGGTGACCGGCACGGCCGGCCCCTCTTCCAACAGGTGGCGGCAGGTCCAGCCGGTGTTGAACGAACAGGCGATCACAGGCATCTGCCTCCTTTCATTTGATCACAAGATAAGGTCCGGAACCCAAAATACCGCCCGGCAGAGCTTCTCCGCCGGGCGGCTGGGGGATTCATCCGTTCTTTGCGGAGAAGCCTTCCACGATCAGGGTCACGATGCCGACCAGGTAGCACACGGCACCCACGATGGAGATGTGCAGGGCCGTGGCCTCAGAAGCCGGATAGTTGACCGGGATGAAGTAGACGTCCGCAGCCAGCGAAACGCGGGCCAGAACGAATACGGCGAAGCTGCCGATCAGGCAGACATTGGCTGCCACCAGCAGCACGTCGTTGACCACGGCGGGCAGCTTGCTGCCGGCGAACTGGCGCAGAGCCAGGCACACCAGCGCGGCCACGGTGAGCACCACCGGCAGGGTGCTGGTGGCCGAAGCCGCCAGATAGCCCACCATCGAGGTGTAACCATAGACTGCAAGGCCGATCACACTGGCCACAGCAGCCACGATCGTCTTCGTGTTCAGTTTCGTTTTCATGGCTCAGGCCTCCTTTGCAGTCTTCTGCTTCTTGCTCTTGACCGCAGACACGACGTACAGCAGGGCACACAGTGCGGTGAGGGCTGCAAAGCCGTAGATGCACACGCGGTAGCTCATACGCCACCAGGTCATCACGCTGATGGTGCGGGTGGTGGAGTTGACGCCGTTCATGGCGGCACTGTTGGCCAGAGCGTACAGCAGGTAATGGATGTTCTGCTTGATGGCCAGCAGCATGGTGCGGTCGCCCTTCAGAGCGTCAGCATTCCAGTAGGTGATGCTGTCGTCCTTGCCGAAACCGCAGAATGCGGTAGTGCCGGCCAGGATGGACTCCTTGGGAGAAGCGTGCAGGGTAACACCGGTAAAGTCGGTGACGTTGTAGCCCTTGAAGCCCCACTCGTTGCGCATGATCTGCACCTGGACACCAGCGTTTGCGCTGGAGGCCACGGCACCAATGCGGTTGTAGGAGCTCATCACGCCCAGAGCACCCACAGTGTAGGTGTCATCGCGGGAAGGATCCGCCTCGAAGGAAGCGGGCTTGCCGTTGCCCTCAAAGGCCTGCTGCAGGTTGCGCAGCTCCAGCTCACGGGCCTTCTGCTCAGTCATAAAGACTGCGATGCCGGAGCGGTTGATCTCCTGATCGTTGAAGGCAGCGTGCTTGATGTTGACCAGGGTGCCCTTGCTCTGAGCGCCCTGCACCACAGCGGAACCGGTGTAACCGGACAGGACGGGGTCCTCGGAGTAATACTCTGCGCCGCGGGCGTTGTAGCCGTGACGATGGATGTTCATGCCGGGGCCGATCATGATGGGCAGGTTCAGCACCAGGGTGCTCTCGCCCAAGGTGATCTCACCCACGCGGTAGGCCAGTTCCTTGTTCCAGCTGTAAGCAATGTTCTCCGGGGTGGGGCCGACGCGGGTGCCGTAGTCGTAATCGGCAGCATCCGCATACGGAGTGCCCTGGTAGCTGCCCTCGGTCAGGTAGTGCGAGTCGGAACCGTTGGGGCCGTCGTCGGCTGCGTACTGCAGCAGGCCCACAGAGTCGATGTTCTGGATGTTGTGGAAGGCGTTGGAGGCAAAGTTCAGGAACTCGTCGATGGTCACTTTGCCGACCAGCTCATCCCAGCGGGGATCGTCGAAGTCAGCGCCCTTCAGGTCGTTCAGGGTCAGGGTGCTGGTGGTGTCGCCGAACACGATGTCCGAAGTGTCCTCATCGGTCTTGATGTCGATGAAGTCGTTGGCCAGCAGGGTGGCCAGACGGCCCTCGGCCTTCAGGCCGGTAATGGTGGTGGGGAAGGTGCCGTCCCAGTCGCTGCGGGACAGATAAGTAGCGGTGCCGGGGATGAAGGTGTTGATGTCCATGGAGTAGTCGCCGTCGCTCACTGCGTTGGTGATCTCCACGCCGGCCTTGCTCACAGAGAAGGTGTCGGCATCCACAGCGCCGTCCCAGGTCCACTGGTAGGTCTTGGAAGCATCGCCGTCGGCGGTCATGCCGTCGGCAGTGGTCTTGCCCTGAGCAGCCAGGATGTTGTTCAGAGCATCATGGGCGTCAGAGCCGATGGCGAAGTAGTAGTCGCCCGGGTCCACGATGAAGGTCTTGGCGTTCTGGCTGTCGTAGCTGGCCAGCAGGCTCATGTCCACATTCATGGGAATGGTCTGGCTCTCGCCGGGCTGCAGGGTGTTGGTCTTTTCGTAGTCCATCAGCTGCAGGGCGGACTTTTCGATGCCGTTCTGCTTGTCGTAGTCGGTGTAGGGTGCGCTGGCGTACAGCTGCACGACAGCCTTGCCGGCTACATCGCCGGTGTTGGTGGTGGTCACGGTCACGGTAGCGGTGCGCTTGTCACCGGTGATGACCACGCTGTCCAGGGTCTGCTCAAAGGTGGTGTAGCTCATGCCGTAGCCGAAGGGATAGACCACCTCGTTGTCGTAGCTCCAGGTGCCGTCGCTGGTGGCCACGGTGCCGTCGGCGTTGGCGTAGGTACCGGCAGAGGCATTGGCACCGCCGTTGCCCAGCACGATGTCCGCATAACGGGTCTCGTAGTAACGGTAGCCGGTGTAGATGCCCTCGTTCTCGATCAGGTAGGAGTTGACGCTGGTGCCCTCAGCAAAGTCCGAAGCGTTTGCCCAGGGGATGTTGCCAAAGTTCTGCATGGCGGGAGCCAGTGCACCGTTCTTGACGAAGGTATCGCCCAGATGGGCAGAGGGAGCCACGGTGCCGTTCAGCACGTCGGCCACGCCGTAGAAGCCATAAGCACCGGGGTAGCCCACCCACAGGATGGCGTCAATGTCGGGGTCCTCTTCCAGGTTGGAGATCTCCATGGGGTTGGCTGCGTTGACCAGCACGATGACCTTGTCGAAATTGGCCTTTGCTTCCTCGATCATGGCCATTTCTTCATCGCTCAGGCTCAGGATGTTGCCGTTGACGGTGTGCACGCCGTCTGCCAGGCCTTCCTCGCCGGGGTAGTATGCACCGGCTTCGCCGCCGACACGGCTCACCACCACGATGGCAGCGTCGCCGTACTCGGTGTACTTGGACTCAAAGTCGGGGTTGAGCTGCTTGAGCTCGTCCAGGGTCAGCTCGTGGGGATCATCGTAAGCGGTGATCTCGGCGTAAGCCGGCAGGATGCCGCCGCCGAACTGGGGCTTGGTCCATTCCTTGTCCGCAAAGAATGCCTCGTAAGCCGCCAGGGTCTCCGGGTTCAGCTGGAAGCCGCGCTCGGTAAAGGCGTCAAAGATCTGCACGGTGGACTTGCCGTCCGGCACGCTGCCGCCGCTGTTGCCGTAAACAGGAGCATAGCTGCGGACGCCCAGCATGGTGATCTTGGCATCCTTGGCCAGAGGCAGGGCACCGTTCTCGTTCTTCAGCAGGGCAAAGGTCTCCTGCGAAGCCTCGATGGCGAAGTCCTTGAAGCCCTCGTAGGCTTCTTTGGCCGTGGTGAATTCCGACTTGTAGGTCCAGGCATCGGATTCATCGTCCGACTGCTCGGTCACAGTCTGGGTGCTGCGGGTGCCCAGGAAGGCATCCACAGAGGTGCGGTAGAGCTCCAGGATGTTGCCTGCCATCATGGAAACGGCCAGAAGCAGGGCAAACACCATGGTCAAACCGCGCCACAGGTTTTTCTTCTTCAACATTTTGTCCTCCTTTGAAAGTTGTCCGCTCTCCCCCTGTGCGGTGCGGAAGCAAACGCCGCACAAAAAGAAACCGGCAGAGTGATTCAAAGCTCTGCCGATAGTATAGAGGTTTTGTGAATATTTACAACAGATTTTTCCCAAACTGTCATTTTGGGGCCCTGAACTGTCATTTGAGCGGCAGGAGCGCCACCAGACGGAACATGCCGTCCTGTGCCTGCATCGTCAGGGTGCCGCCGTGCTGCTGCACGATGCGGCGGATGCTCTTAACGCCAAAACCGTGCCACCGGGCGTCCCCCTTGGTGGTCTGGGGCAGGCCGTCCACAAAGTGCAGCGGCTCGGCGGCGCAGTTCTCCATGCGGATGAGCAGCATGCCCCGCTCGGCCCGCACCTGCAGGCCGATGTAGCGGCGGTCCGGCTCCAGCGAGGTCACCGCCTCGATGGCGTTGTCCAGCGCGTTGCCGAACAGCGAGTACACCTCGCCGGGCTTCAGGAAGTCCAGCTTTGCACCGTCGGCGATGTAATCCAGCTGGATGCCGCGGCCCTTGCACACGATGGAGCGCTCCGCCAGCAGCACGTCCAACGTCTCATTGCCGGTCTTGACCGTGGAACCGTAGATATCCACCGCCTTTTTCAGCTCGTCCAGCTCCTCGGTCGGCACCCGGCTGCCCAGCGTGTACAGCTGCTTGCGGATGTCATGGCACTTGATGTTGATGAGCTCCACCGTCTCCTTGGACAGCTCCATCTGCTGGCGCTGCTGGCGCATCATCTGCTGCAGCACCATGTTGTCCCACTCGGCGTCGCTGCGCTGCAGGATCTCACACAGCAGGAAGAACAGCAGGATGGTGGTCACCTCGTCGTAGACGCTGTAGGTAGTAAAGATGCGCGGGGCACTGTCCACACTAAAGGCGTTGAACAGGTTGACGAAGATGTTCATGCTCAGCTGGTAGCCCACCATGATAAAAGTCATCGTGCGCCCGGGCAGTGTGCCCAGATTGCGGCTGTGCAGCCGCCGGGTGAGGGTCAGGCAGCACACCGCGAACAGCAGCACGAAAAGGCCCAGATAGACCCACCGGCTCCAGGCCCAGTACTGCCGGTCCATGTGGTACACCGCATTCTGCAGCAGCTTGGCCCCCCGGTAGATGATGTGCTGCATGGTGCCCGCCGCCGTGGCGTAGAACACCGCCCACGCTGCCGCGATGCGGAAGCACAGCCGGATACCCACCGCCGCGATGCTCCACAGCAGAAAGGTGCGCAGCGACTCGGTGTAGAGGTTGTGGGGCACCTGCTCCCACACGATGGTAAAGCAGGCCTCCGCCAGCAGGATGCCGGTCAGCCGCGCCGCAAAGCGCTCCTGCCGCTCCAGCTTCCAGGTGGTGGCCGCCACGCACGCCAGCAGTTCCAGCACATAGCCGTGGCGTTCAAACAGATCGATGACCGTACTCATAGCACAAATTCATTGCCCATGCTGCGGGCCAGCTCCTCCATGAATTCCTTTTTGCGCAGACGGCTGATCTGCAGCTTCTCCCCGTTGGAAAGCACCACGTCGCTGCCGGTGACGGTCTGGATGTGCTTCTGGTTGACCAGATAGCACTTGTTGCAGCGCAGGAAGCCCTTGCCGTGCAGCCGCTGTTCGGCGTCCTGCAGGGTTCCGGTGCCCGGCAGCTGGCCTTTTTCGGTGTGATAGGTCAGCTTGTGGCCCTGCACCTCGATGTAATAGATCTCCCACAGCAACAGCCGCTGGGTGCCGGTGGGCAGGGCCACCATCACGCTCTCGGCGGCGGCGCGCCAGCGCTGGGCCGCACGGTCCAGCTTGATGCTCAGCGGCCCATACTGGGCAGGCTTGATGATGTAGTCCAGCGCATCCACCTCATAGCCCTTGACCGCAAACTGGGCCATGTTGGTCACAAAGATCAGGATGACCTGCCGGTCGATCTCCCGCAGGCGGTGGGCCGCCTCCATACCGTTGATGCCCGGCAGCTCGATGTCCATGAACACGATGTCATAGTCGGCACGGTAATGTTCCAGAAACGACGCCGCATCCCCGAAGGCCGTGGTCTCCAGCGGGATATCCCGCTCTGCCGAGTAGCGGGCAAGGCATTCTTTCAGATGTTCCAGCTCTCTGGGGCTGTCCTCCACGATCGCACAGCGCAGCATCCGGTTCTCCCCTTCACAAAAACTTTTCGGAATCAGTATAGCGCAATCTGTAAAAAATGGCAACAATTGCCCTTGCACACAATAAACAACCACCAGCCGAGCTGGTGGTTGTTCCTTCATTTTTGTCGATTCGTGTCCATTGGGAAACAGCTGAAGGTTTTTCACGCTCACAGGGTCCGGCCTTGCCCACATTGCAAAAGCCAAAATATTTTCAACATTCAATCAAAAAACAAGGCAATGTGTTGACTTTTGCGGAAAGTCTTGCTATAGTATGAGATACAAGGATTCCATATAGGTTCTGCGTGAGAGAATGAGAGACGCACAACAGCCCCTTTCGGCTTGTGGTGCGTCTTTTTCTTTTTGCAAGGTTGGAATCTTCTCTGCGTTTTTCCGTGTGCACCGGAAGTACAGCAGTCCCAAAGACCCGATGGGAGAATGGCCATTCCCGTCCATCATCACAAGAATGACACGATACCAAGAGACTGTCAAAAGGAGAACAGAATCATGAAAAAGATTTCGCGGAAAAGTTTCCTGAAGCTGGCAGCCGCCACCACTGCCGGAACTGCTATGGCTCCCGCTCTCATGGGCTGTGCCTGGCCTGACACGCAGGACCACACCCCCTACAAAGGCGATATCGTGTTGCTGCTGAGCAACGATATCCACTCCAATCTGGGTACTTCTAAGATCATGAGTACGGACGGCTCTACCCGGATCACCGGCGGCGTGGCGCGAATGGCCGCCGCACAGGCCGGGGTACGCCACCGAGCCTTTGGCAAAACCCTGACCTTGGACGGTGGTGACTACTCCCAGGGAACTCCTTACCAGGACGGCTATCAGAAGGGCTGGGAGATCCTGGCCCTGGCCGAAATGCAGGTAGATTTCTGCACCCTGGGCAACCACGAATTCGACGTGGGCGATCAGGCCGTCGAAAACTCCTGGGTCAACGCCCGGAAAAACCGGCTGCGCTACGGGGTCTACCGCAAACTGCCCCAGTTGCTGGTATCCAATATGTTCATCAAATACAACGCCAACGGCGAGCCGATCTCTTATACCAGCGCCGACATCCGCCCCGATGACCTGAGCACCAATGCTTTTGGTGCCGGGGCCTACGCCAAGACCGGAGCCAAAAACTACGCCATCCGCCAGGTAGCAGGCTACAGGGTGGGTCTGTTTGCCCTGGAAGGCGAGGAGTCCTACGGCTACTGCAAGAACTCGGACCTGACTCGGATGGACTGTGCCGAGGTTGCCAGAGTCTATGCCCGTTTCCTCAAGGAGGAGAAGGGCTGCGATCTTGTCATCGCCATCAGCCACTGCGGTATGGAAGAGGACCGGGCCACCGCGCGGGCTCAGGAAGGCTTCCTGGACGTGATCCAGAACGCTCACGACCATCTCGCCTATGACCAACCCATCGTGGAAAACGGCGTGATCATGACCTCCACCGGCTGCTATGCTCAAAACATGGGCGTGCTGAGCCTGCAAAAAACATCTGTCGGCTGGACCTGGGTGCCCGAGGAGACCTGCTGCTATGAGCTGACGAAGGCATACGACTACGAGGATCCCCGGGATCTGTCACCGGAAGCTCTGGCATACCGGAGTATGCAGGATCTTCTGGCCCGCTACGACGCAGACCTGACGGCACCGGACGGCTATTTCTCCAAGCTGGGTCTGGACGATGTAACGCCGGACAGCGTGGTGATGACCATCCCCACCGGCTACGACTATATCCAGTACGAAGACGGAAAGGCCATCGGATACACCTACATCCAGTCTCCTGTCACCGCCTTTATCTGTGATTCCTTCAATTATGCCTCCGGCTCTCAGGTATCCTTCGTGTTCGGCGGCTACGTCCGCACTGCGCTGTATCAGGGTGACTTTACCGTCGCGGACGCCTTCAACGAGCAATCCACCGGTGAATCGGCGATCGACCACAGCGCGGGCTCCAGTCTGGTGGTCTGCGACTTGTCCGGTGCACAGCTGGCATCCATCTGTGTCTTTGATGCTGCGTGCTCCGGTGTCACCCCTCAGGGCCGGACCTACGGCGGTGCCGGCACCCTCCACACCGGAAATCTGCGCTACCGCTATCACATTTCTGACGGGCAGATCTCCTGTGATGTTTCCAGCATCGAAGTCTATTTCCCGGAGAGCGACAGCTGGCAGCCTCTGGACTTCCACAAAGCCTACTCCACCTCTTTCACCTTTGAATCCTCCCAGAACTTGGTGAGTCTGCTGCCCTGGGCCAGCAAAATGGCCACAGGGCAGGCGCTTCCCTTTGCCCCCTACGATGAGACCACCGGCACCTACATGGATGTTCCCTCCGACAACAAATCGGAGGAATACTACCGGTTCTGGGCTCCTTATTGCCGCGGCAAGGGCGTGCTGGAGGGCACCAGCTATGAACTGAAATCCTGGACAGCCCTGTATTACTATGCCGCCAGCATGAACGGTACCTTATCCGATGCCTACACCCCGGACCATCTGATGCAGACCCGCATCCAGGGTTGATTTTCCAACAACTTCTGATGTAAAAAGCCATACGCCCCCGGCTGCGACCACGGCAGGCCAGAAGATTAAATCAAAAACAGCTGGATGCTTCATCTGAACGATGATACACCCAGTTGTTTCTTTTATTGGCACAGCCTCTCTAACAACGCCGTGCAACCTGCCAGTACATCCCGCCATGTGTCCTCGAAATTTCCAGTAAACCACGGGTCGGCCACATCGTGCGGCGTACTGGTATACGACATCAGGAGGGAGACCTTGTGCAACGGGTCGTTTCCTACAAAACGAGCCATATCCCGCAGGTTGCTTCGATCCATTGCAATCAGATAATCATAGGTATCATAATCCTGCCGTGTCATCTGACGCGCCGTTTTGCCTACACAGGAAATGGCATGGTCTGCCAATTTTTGCCGAGCGGGTGGATAGACCGGGTTGCCCACTTCTTCCGCACTGGTCGCAGCGGAGGCGATTTCAAATTTTTCTGCAATACCGGCTTTTTCCACAAGGTCTTTCATAACAAATTCCGCCATGGGACTACGGCAGATATTCCCCAGACAGATGAACAAGATTCGGGTCATTTTCTCTCAGCTCCTTCGGGCAACAGTATACCATTGTCGGGACCGTATTGGAATGGGCTTTTCCCTGCTCTGCCAGAACGTAACGAAAAGCATACCCTCCACCAACTGTGCAAAGACATCCGTCCAGCCCGCAGAATGCCAGCTTCTTTCGGAGATTGGAAACGGTATTGCCAACCACTTTTAAGGTATCGGCGCAATCCTTTCCCCATACAGCATCAAAAAGCTCTTTTTTAGAGAGCGTCGTTCCTTCGCAGACTGCCAGCACCCACAACAGGTCAGATTCAAGACGTGTCAACGAAATATTTCTGCCGTTGGCTGAAATTTCATGTCGGGTGTTGTCAATCACCAATCCCGGCAGTTCCAGTTTTTTCTTTGCGCAGAATGTGATCTGCTCCGCATCAATCTGCGCCTGTTGCAAAAGGCTCAGAATCGTTTGCTCCAGTGCCGGGTCCGGGGTGTTCACTCGTATCACAATCATGGAAGGCTCCTGTGTCGCCGTTACTCTGCATCCATTTCGCGGATCAGATTGACCATTTCGATGGCGCTGACCGCGCAGTCATAGCCCTTGTTTCCGGCTTTCGTACCTGCCCGCTCGATTGCCTGCTCGATATTTTCAGTCGTCAGAACGCCAAATAAAACAGGAATACCGCTTTCCAGCGAAACTGCTGCGATGCCTTTTGAGACTTCGTTGCAGACGTAGTCGTAATGGCTGGTAGAGCCGCGAATCACTGCGCCAAGGCAAATCACAGCATCATACTTTCCGCTTTTTGCCATTTTGGAAGCAACCAGCGGAATTTCAAACGCTCCCGGCACCCATGCGACATGAACCTCGTCCTCGCTCACATCGTGCCGGAGGAGTGCATCCATTGCCCCGCCAAGGAGCCTTGAGGTGATGAACTCGTTGAATCGTGCAGCAACGATACCGACCCGGATGTTTTGTGCAATCAGTTTTCCTTCAAATGATTTCATTGTAAAATCCCTCTTTTCCTTAATAACTCAGGATATGTCCCATTCTTGCCTGCTTGGTTTTCAGATAGAACAGGTCGTGCGCGGTCGCAGTCATCTGAATTGGGACACGTTCTGTAATCTCCAGACCGAACTCGGAAAGTTGGTATACCTTATCCGGATTATTGGTCAACAGGCGCAAACTGTGTGCTCCCAGCTCCCGCAAAATCTGTGCTCCCATGTAATACTCCCGTTCATCCCCATGGAAACCAAGGGCGAGGTTGGCTTCCAGGGTATCCATGCCCTGTTCCTGCAACTCGTAGGCACGCAGCTTATTTATGAGACCGATACCGCGCCCTTCCTGCCGCATATAGAGCAGGATGCCGCGCCCCTCCTTTTCAATTTGCGTCATCGCCGCAGCCAACTGCTGTCCGCAATCGCAGCGCAGCGAACCGAACGTATCACCCGTCAGACATTCCGAATGCACCCGACACAGGACATCCCGGCCATCACCGATTTCACCTTTTACCAATGCGATGTGATGCTCTCCGTTCAGGCGGCTCACAAAACCGTATGCGCGGAAGTCGCCGTATTTTGTCGGTAGATTTACGGCAGCCACCTGATCGACCAGCTTTTCGTGACACTTACGGTACTCTTGCAAGGCTTGGATGGTGATGAATTTGATTTGGAATCGTTCTGCCAGCTGTGCAAGTTCCTTCGTGCGCATCATAGTGCCATCGTCCCTCATGATCTCGCAGCAAAGCCCGCACTCTTTCAGCCCTGCCAGACGGCACAGGTCTACGGTGGCTTCTGTGTGGCCGTTCCGTTCCAGAACACCATTTTTCCTTGCTAAAAGTGGGAACATATGACCCGGTCGCCGGAAATCTTCTGCTTTTGCGTCTTCTGCTACACAGGCCAGCGCAGTAATAGAGCGTTCCGCAGCAGAAATGCCGGTCGTGGTTGAAATATGGTCGATGGACACGGTAAAGGCGGTTTCATGGTTGTCCGTGTTATGCCGAACCATCTGCGGAAACTTCAGCTTCTGTACAAAGGCTTCCGACATCGGCATACAGATCAGACCTTTGCCGTGGGTCGCCATGAAATTGACATTTTCTGTTGTCGCAAACTCAGCGGCACAGATAAAATCGCCCTCGTTTTCGCGTTCCGGGTCATCCGTCACCAAAATGATCTTGCCTTGTCTCAAATCTTCCAGAGCTTCAGGAATGGTATTGAATCTCATTGTTGTTTCTCCTTATTCAAATCCGTAGCGTATCAGCATTTCTTTCGTGACAGAGCTTTGCCGGTGTTCCTGCGGCATCGGCTGAAACAGCTTTTCGACATACTTGCCAAGGATGTCGGTCTCCAGATTTACCACATCGTTTTTGTGCCTTTGACACAGATTTGTACAGCTGACGGTGTGAGGGATGGTGGACACTGAAAACGCATCCGAACTGACTTCTGCCACCGTCAGGCTTATACCATCGACCGCGATGGAGCCTTTTTCCACGACATAGCGCAAAAGATTCGGTTCCGCATGGATGGTAAACCAGACCGCATTGTCGTCTTTTTCGATTCGCCGGATGCACCCGGTGCCATCCACATGACCCGCCACAATATGCCCGCCGAACCGTCCATCCGCAGCCATTGCCCGTTCCAGATTGACCCTGCTCCCGACCATAAGACCTGCAAGAGACGAGCGGTTCAGGGTTTCATGCATAACATCGGCAGAAAAGCTGTCTGCAAAAAGCCGGGTAACGGTCAGGCAGATGCCATTCACTGCGATGCTGTCACCGATTTTTGTGTTTTCCAGAACGGTCCGTGCCTGAATGTTCAGCACTTCCGAATGCTGCCCATGCGTGATCTGCTTTACGGCTCCGACTTCTTCTATAATTCCGGTGAACATGGATACTCGACCTCGCTTTCAATCAGAATATCCTCGCCAAGATGGGTCAGGCTGCTGTTTTTCAGCCGGAATGCTGCACTCGGCACATGAACTCCTGCACCTTCCACCGGTGTTTTTGCTTCCTGTCCGCCGAACAGCTTTGGGGCAATGTACGCCTGCACCTGTTGAACAACGCCGCTTTCCAGTGCTGCCCAGTTCAGTGTCCCTCCGCCTTCCAGAAGAATGCTGTCGAGTTGTTCCTGACCAAGTTTTTCCATAAGTTGTACAAGGTCAATGTGACCGTTCCTTTTGTCCAGACAAATCACTCGGCACCCAGCCTGTCGATATATCGCCTGCCGTTTCGGGTCGGCGCAGCAGGTCGCAAGGATGGTCGGGATCTGTTTTGCTGTTGCGACCACCTGTGCTTGCAATGGTGTCCGCAGCTGAGTATCGCAGACGATGCGAACTGGGTTTTTTCCGTTCTCCATGTGGCAGGTCAATAAGGGATCATCGGCAAGAATGGTTCCGACACCGACCATGATTCCGCTGAAATGATGCCGCTGTTGTTGAACATACGCTCGGGCAGCTTCACTTGTAATCCATTTGGATGCGCCCGTAACTGTGGCAATTTTTCCGTCCATTGTCATGGCATACTTCATAGAAACAAACGGGCGTTTTGTCGTTATAAAATGGAAGAATATCCGATTGAGTGCGTCGCATTCTTCCCGCAAAACGCCTTCCGTCACCGCTACCCCCTGCACCCGCAAAGCAGCAATTCCTTTTCCCGACACCAGCGGGTTTGGGTCTGCCGACCCCACTACGACCCGGCTGATGCCCGCTTCCAGAATAGCATTCACACACGGCGGCTGTTTCCCAAAATGACAGCAGGGTTCCAGCGTCACATACATCGTTGCCCCTTCGGGGTCAACAGCGCAGGATGCTAACGCATTTCGCTCCGCATGGGGCTGGCCATACCGTTCATGCCATCCCTGCCCGATGATCTGACCATCTTTTACAATGACAGCACCCACCATCGGATTTGGGGATGTCCATCCGCACCCTTTTTTCGCCAGTTCTAAGGCAAGACGCATATACTCTGTATCGTTCATCTCTCTGCCTCCAAATAAAAAAGCCCCGAACCAGATTGTTCAGGGCAAGGCAAACAGGCGCAGTATCTCCTGCGCAAAAAGAAAGCTCTGAAATGCAAACGCATCTCAGAGCAGCTTCCATGAGTACAGAGATCTTGTGGTTTCTCTATGCTTTCCTATCTTCTTTCATCCAGACTGTACTGTCGGCTTCGGAGTTTCACCGAATCATGCCTTGCGGCTCGTGGGCTGTACCACCGGTAGGGAATTTCACCCTGCCCTGAAGATTCTATTTATTTACGAAACCAGTATATGCGTTTGTCAGAGATTTGTCAAGCTATTTTTTGCAAAACATATCAAAATTCTCTGTCCCCAAGAAAATTTCAGCAAAAAAAGAACACGGCTTTTCTCGTAAAAATCCACCGTGTCCCTTTTTATTTTTCCGTTACCGAAATGCTGATTGTGCGCGATGCGCCGTCCTCCTCGCCTTGGAAAAACGCCTGTATTTCGCCCAGCTTGCCGACCTGCTCCAGAAAATCCGCATAATTTGCCACAGGAATCACCGCCTGAATCACATCATCCGCACTGCTTTCCTCATAACCGCCGGCTTCCTCTATGCTCTTACGAATTGCCTGCAAGGCTGTCTCCTTTTTTTCCACTTGAAGTGTCATGCTGTCCGCCGCATTGCTGTCCATAGCGCGTGTGCCGCTCACCAATGTCTCGCTGTCCATCGCATTTTCCGCTTCGCCTGCATATAAAGCTGCTTTCGGCATGGTTGCCGCTCTATCCGACCAAAAAGACTTTGCCGTTTCCTTCGGAGTTGTTTCTTTGGGTGTTGCTTCTTTCGGAGTTGCTTCTTTGGGTGTGGTTTCTTTTGGTGCCGTTTTCTGCGAAACAGGTTTTTTTGCTTTCTTTGTTTCCTGCTCAGAAAAATCCTCCTTGGTATCGGATTTTCCCGCCGCATTGTTCTCTGTCGCGCTGTCCGCCGCAGTCTGTTCTGCCGCTTCCTCGCCCGTATCCGCCATCAGCGCAGTATCCTCAAACAGAATCTGCTCTATCTCCTCGTTCTGGTTCTGCCGCATTTCCAGCATTCCCCTCGTGCCGCCTGCCACCACAACCACAAGCACCGCCGCCGCAATCATGCTCATCTGCTTCCAGCCATGCTTCTTCTTTGCAGGGAAAGGCACAACCTTGCGCTCCGCCTGCAGCTTCTGCATCAGCTCTGTATGATAGTCTTCAGGGAGTTCCTCGTCAGGAAGGCTCGCCAAAGCGTTTTTGATTTCCTTCTGCCGCGCCAGCTCTTCTCTGCAAGCCGCACAGCCTTCCAGATGCGTTTCGATTTCTGCTGTTTCCTCTGCCGTGGTTTTGTTTTCCAAATACGTCCAGAGCAGCTCTTTCACTTTATCACAATTCATTGCCTTCCCTCCTTTCCTCTCTTATGACGAATAAAATATGCATCTTGTTCCCGTAATTTTAAAATTTCCTGCTTTAATTGATTTCGCCCACGGGAAATACGGCTCTTCACCGTTCCCAACGTAAGCTCCAGAATCTCCGCGATTTCCTCGTAGGAAAGCCCCTTGATATCCCGCAGGATAACCGCCACCTTATGCTCCGGCGAAAGGCTCTCCAATGCCTGTAAAATCTCGCTTTTCTGCTCCTCTCGAAGCATGCTTTCCTCCGGTGTTTCGCCCGCATCGGCAACCTGCCGCTGCATGCTGCCTTCCTCGCCTTCCAGCTCTTCCTCTAGCGAAAAACTCTGTCTGCCCTTCCGCTTTCGCATTTCATCAATGCAGGTGTTCGCCGTAATGCGGTAAATCCATGTAGAAAACTGCGACCGCTCGTCAAAATTCCCGATATTCCGATACGCCTTCAGAAACACCTCCTGCGAAATATCCTTCGCATCCTCGCTGTGGTTCATCATGCGCAGTGCCACGTTATAAACGATCTTTTCGTGCTGTAAAATGAGTTCCTCAAAGGCGTGCATGTCCCCCTGCTTCGCCCTCTTGACCAATCGTACCTCGTTCTGGTCGGTCATAAACGGTTCACCTCCGTAGGCCGTGCCGATTCTCTCTTTTTTCCAATTTTTTTCAAATCACTGCCGAATATGAAAAAAGAGACGAATCATATTCGTCTCTTAAACTGCCATCGAGGCGACAGGATTTGAACCTGCGACCTCTACATCCCTAATGTAGCGCTCTACCAAGCTGAGCCACGCCTCGATATTTTTACCGCTTTTGTTCAGCGACTTTTACATATTACCACAGGATATTCTTTCTGTCAACAACAGATTTTATATTTTTTCAAAATGTATCCAAAAAAATCCCTTTTATAGAAAAATCCACCGAACCTTCCGCAAAATCATTCGGTGGATTTCTGTTTTTATAACAAATGCAGCCGTCTGCAAACGCGAATCAGCTTGCCGCCGCCGGGTACTGTCTGCAAGTCCTCCTCCACGATGCCCTTGATGAGCAGCATCACCAGACCATACACCGCAACCGCAATGCAGATTGCAAGCAGTGTCGCGATGGTGTTGCTCTGCAAAAGCTGATAGAACACATGATAGCTGCCAAGTGTTGCCGCCGCCATGGCAGCAGAGCCGATAATCGGCTTGAGAAAGCTGCCCATGATATCGAATTTCGTTCCCGTCAGTCTGCTCAGCATGATTACATCAAAAACGCCTGCAACCAGATAGCAGCCCGTTGTGGAAAGCACTGCCCCCAGAACGTTAATAGAAGGAATCCGAATCAGAACCACGTTCAGAATCACCTTTGTAATGGCACCCAGAATCGCACCGACCACGGGCACCTTAATATGTCCAATCCCCTGCAAAATCCCCGTAGAGGTCTGGCAGAGTGCAAGGAAGATAATGGAAACGCCACCAACCTTCAGCAGTTTACCGCCGTCGCTTGCACTGGGGAACAGCATGTGGATAATCTGCGGCCCAAGCGCACTGATACCAACCGCCGCAGGCACAGAAATAATCATGGAAATGCGATAGGTCAGCGTCATTTTTCTGCGTACCTGCTTCCGCTCCTTCAATTTTACCGATGTGGCAATGCTCGGCAAAGCCGCTGTTGCAACCGCCGTAGAAATCGTAACGGGCAATGTGGTCAGCGTAACATATTTCCCCGAAAGCTGTCCATACAAAGCCTTTGCGTCAATCTCGGAAAAGCCTGTTTTTTGCAGGATATTCACAACCATACTCATATCAATCAAATTTGTAATGCTGAATACCGCCGTGCCTGCGATGATGGGCCATGCCGTTTGCAAAACTCTGCCCATCAGCTCACGCTTCGATTCCTCGTAGGGCTGCTTGCATCGCTCTGCTCTCCAAAGCAGATACGGGCGAATCAGACAGTAGGCAAAGACCACCACAACCAGACCTGCCAAAGCGCCAATGCCCGTCCCCATCGTACCACCGGCAGATGCCAGAGGGATGTTTTTCGTCATCCCTTCCGGAATATTGATGCTCATGAACACCCATGCCAGATACACACTGAAAAAGGCGTTGAACACCTGCTCTACAATCTGAGAAATCGCGGTCGGCACCATGGTACGCATCCCTTGGAAATATCCACGGAATACGGACATAATCGCTACAATGACAAGTGTCGGGCAAAGCGTCAGCAGGGAATAATAGCTATCCGGAATCCCAATCAAATCCGCCAATCTATGCGCTCCCAAGCCCATAATCAGTGCAAAAACTATGCCAAGGCTTGTCGAGATAGCCAAGGACGCTTGGAATACCCGATGTGCATTTCGATACTGCTTTATGGCAATACGCTCAGAAACCAGCTTAGAAATCGCCGCCGGAAGTCCCGCCGAGGATAAAATCAGCAGGAAGGTATAAATATAATAGCCGCCGGCATAAATCGCATTCCCCTCGTCCCCAATCATATTGGTTAAGGGTAAACGGTATACAAAGCCCAAAAAACGTACCAGCAGGCTGGCTGCTGCCAGAATTGCCGCCTGTTTTACGAAGCCGCCGCCCTTTTTCTTCGCTTTTGCCGCCATGGTGCACCTCTTTCCAAAAAATCCTAATCAGAACCGCTTCTTAGCTGTTTGCGCGGTTTTTCGCCTTTCTGCGCTGGGTATTATCCAGAATCTTTTTCCGCATACGCAGATTCTGGGGTGTTACCTCCAGCAGTTCATCATCACTGATAAATTCCATGCACTGCTCCAAGGACATCGTGATATGCGGTGTCAGCTTCAGCGCATCATCAGAGCCGCTCGCACGGGTATTGGTCAGCTGCTTTTTCTTACATACGTTGATATCCATATCATCCGCACGGGCATTTCTGCCGACAACCATGCCCTCGTAAACCTTTGTGCCTGCGCCGATGAACAGCTCCCCACGTTCCTGCGCGTTATACAGACCATAGGTGATTGCTTCGCCGCTTTCAAACGCAACCAGAGAGCCCTGCGAACGGGTCACGATATCCCCCTTATAGGGTTCGTAGCCGTCAAACAGGGAGTTCATAATGCCGTTGCCCTTGGTATCTGTCATAAATTCACTGCGGTAGCCAATCAGACCTCTTGCAGGAATAGAAAATTCCAGTCTGGTATAGCCGCCCTTTGCAGGATACATATTTGTCATTTCGCCCTTTCTGCTGCCCAGCTTTTCGATAACATTGCCGACAAATTCCTCAGGAACGTCAATCGTTACCGCCTCCATAGGCTCGCATTTCTTGCCGTTAATCTCTCTGAACAGCACCTCCGGCTTGGACACCTGAAATTCGTAGCCCTCTCTGCGGAGTGTTTCAATCAGAATGGAAAGATGCAGTTCCCCTCTGCCGGAAACCTTCACGCTGTCCAGATTATCGGTATCCTCTACACGCAGGCTGACATCTGTATTCAGCTCCTTAAACAGTCTGTCACGAATCTGTCTGGAGGTAACATATTTCCCCTCCTGCCCTGCGAAGGGGCTGTCGTTTACAGAGAAATTCATTGCCAGTGTGGGTTCGGAAATCTTCACAAAGGGCAGAGGCTCCGGCTTTTCGGGAGAACAGATGGTATCCCCGATCATAATATTTTCAATGCCGCTAAGCGCAACAATATTGCCGACGCTCGCTTCCTTTACCTCTACTCTCTGCAAACCCTGAAATTCATACAGCTTTGTGATACGAACCTTTTTCTGTGTTTCCGCATTGTGCATATTCAGAACGACAACCTCGTCATTGACGCGCAGTACGCCGTTTTCAATCTTACCGATGCCGATACGACCCAGATATTCGCTGTAGTCAATCGTGGAAATCAAAGCCTGTGCAGGCGCATGCACATCCCCGGTGGGAGCAGGAATATGATTGATGATTGCTTCAAACAGAGGCTTCATATCGCCCTCTCTTGCAGAGGGATCCTCGGAGGCATAGCCGCCTCTTGCGGAAGCGAACACAAAGGGAGAATCCAGTTGGTCTTCGTTTGCATCCAGCTCCATAAACAGCTCCAGAACCTCATCCACAACCTCATCGGGACGAGCCTCAGGTCTATCCACCTTATTCACGCAGACAACAACAGGGTGATTCAGCTCCAATGCCTTACGCAGAACGAATTTTGTCTGGGGCATAGGACCTTCAAACGCATCCACCACCAGCACAACGCCGTCCACCATTTTCAGCACACGCTCTACCTCGCCGCCGAAATCGGCATGTCCGGGGGTATCAATGATGTTGATTTTGGTATCACCATAGTTTACGGCTGTGTTTTTGGAAAGAATGGTAATCCCTCTTTCCCGTTCAATATCGCCGCTGTCCATGACTCTTTCCTGTACCTCCTGATTGGAACGGAAGATACCGCTCTGTCTGAGCAGCTGATCCACCAATGTGGTTTTGCCGTGGTCAACATGGGCAATAATCGCTACGTTTCTGATATTTTCAATATTCTGACTCATTTAGAATTACTCCAATCGTTTCAAGTTTTTCTTTTACATTATCTTCTGTGTGACACTTAATTGTAGCACACCATTTTCTCGGATGCAACGATTCCAAAGAAAAAAACGCCCCCATCTGCCGATAATTCCCAAAAAAATACACTTTTTCGGCATAAAGAAAGACTCTCCTAACGGAGAGCCTCTTTGTTGCATAACCAAGCTCAAATATATGTCTGAATGCTTTCGCACTTAGGTCAAATAAATAGAATCGATTAAGCACGTGTTACGTTTGCAGCCTGAGGGCCTTTTGCACCCTGTACTACTTCAAATTCAACTTCCTGGCCTTCTTCCAGTGTTTTGTAGCCTTCAGCCTGAATTGCGGAGAAATGTACGAATACATCGTCTTCACCAGGTACGGAGATGAAACCAAAACCTTTTTCTGCGTTAAACCATTTTACTGTACCTTTTTTCATTCTTTAAAATCCTCCTACTTGAGATAGATAAAAATTTGTTACAGTTTGATATTAGCATAAATTTCCGTCAGTGTCAATCCGATTTCCAGTGAATCACTTGGGATTCGCTCGACATTCCCTTACATTTTTCCGTAATTTTCATCCTCCTGCAGGGCTCCGTTCTGGATTGCCATCCGCGCCAGCTCGTCGCACCTTTCGTTGCCGGGGTTATCCGCATGCCCCTTCACCCAAAGGAAGGTCACCTGATGCTTTTCCAGCAGCAAAAGCAGCCGCTCCCAAAGGTCAACATTCGAAGCCTTCTCCTTTTTGTTCCGCATCCAGCCGTTCTGCCGCCATTTCACAACCCAGCCCTTTTCTATCGCATCCACCACATACTTCGAGTCGCTGTAGAGGTTCACCCTGCAAGGCTCCTTCAATGCTTCCAGTCCTTTGATAACCGCAAGCACCTCCATACGATTGTTTGTTGTCAGACGATAGCCTGCGGAAAGCTCCTTTTTCGCACTGCCATACAGCAGCACAACGCCATAGCCACCGGGGCCGGGGTTGCCCGAACATGCGCCGTCCGTATAAATCGTCACTGTTTTCATTCGGTTTCCTCCTTCAAAAATGCCGCGCCAATCAGCAAATCCTCTTTTGTCGTGATTTTGATGTTGCGGTAGCTGCCCATGATGACCTGCACAGGATAGCCGCTGTGCTCCGCAACAGAGGCATCATCCGTTCCCAGAAAGCCGTCCGCCTTCGCTTTTTCGTATGCCGCAAGGATTTCCTTTCTGCGGAAGGTCTGCGGAGTCTGTATCTGCCGGAGGGTGCTTCTGTCCGGCGTGGCAATCGCAAAGCCCTCCGCATCGCATACCTTAATCGTATCCTTCGCAGGCACGCCTGCCACACAGCCGCCTGTCTCCTTTGCCGCCGCAATGGAGCGTTCCAGAATTTCCTCCGTCACAAACGGACGCACCCCGTCATGAATCAGCACAATTTCCGTATCCTGCGGCACCTGCTGCAAGCCAAGGAACACAGAATCCTGCCGTTCCCTTCCCCCCTCCGTTACGGAAATGATTTTCTTCCAGCCGTATTCCTGTGCCATCTGCCGCACATCCTGCAAGGCATCTCCTCCTGTCACCAGAATGATATCCCGAATACACGCCGCTTTTTCAAATTTTTCAACCGTATGTGCAAGAATTTCCTTTCCGCAAAGGGGCAGAAACTGCTTGCTGATTTCCGTTCCCATGCGTCTGCCCTTTCCTGCCGCCACAATCACAGCCGTACTGATGCTCATCTTTTTTCCTCCCGATTCAGCAAAAATGCGAAATCAAACAGGCTGATTTCGCACTTTTGCTCTCTTTATTTATGCCGCAGCAATCATTTTTGTAAAAATCATACGTCCTGCCGCTGTCTGCAATACGCTCGTTACAATCACCGTAATTGTCTCACCGATGTGCTTACTGCCGCCGTCTACCACAATCATCGTGCCATCATTCAGATACGCAACGCCCTGTCCTGCTTCCTTGCCGGCCTTGATGATGGTAACCACCATTTCCTCTCCCGGCAAAACCACAGGCTTCACCGCATTGGAAAGCTCATTGATATTCAGCACACGCACACCTTGAAATTCCGCAACCTTATTCAAATTAAAGTCATTCGTCACCACAAAGGCATCCATGCTGTCCGCCATTTTCAGCAGCATAGAATCCACCTCCATCTGCTGACCGGGATGAAAGCTCTGAATTTCTACAGGGACTGCCAGCTGCTTCTGAATTTCGTTCAGAATATCCAGACCTCTGCGCCCTCTTTGACGCTTCAGGCTGTCCGCAGAATCCGCAATATGGCGCAGCTCCTCCAGAACAAAATCAGGGATGATGATTTTCCCTTCGATAAAGCCTGTTTGCAGCAAATCCAGAATTCTTCCGTCAATGATAACGCTGGTATCCAGAATTTTCGGTCTGCCGTAAATGGAATCCTCCGCCGTGCTGGGAGGGGTTGTCATCAGCACCTCCTTCAGCGTGCGCACGTTCACATCATCCTTCTTTCTTCTGGCAACGCGAATCCCCAGAATCCCGAACAGGATGTTCAACAGCACCACGATAAACGTGCCCAGTGCGCCAAAGCCATTGAATGCCATGCCGATGAGGTTCGCCAGAACCAGCCCGACAATACAGCCGATAATGGAAAGAGAAAGCTCCTTCAAATTCATTTTGGAAAGGCGTTCCTCTGTCTGGTTCAGCCGTTTCAGGAGCAGACCTGCCAATGGCGTAGCAAATAGAAAATAAAATATAAGTCCGACAATTACCGCTATCACCGTAGGTACATATACCGGCAATTTATGCTGAAATTTGAATAAGTCCATAAAAAGCACTACATGCATTAACGCATAGGTCGCCGCTGTTGCAATCAAGCTCATAATCAGCTCTAATACTCGTTTCATGTTTTCACCTCCTTTTCTTTTTTTCGGAAAATACTTTCCGTTATTTAAGTCTATCGTATTTTTTCTTGTTTGGCAAGGAGTTCTTTCCGTTCTCTCCCGTTAAATTCCCGTACAGAAAATCCTGTCATTTTTTCTGCAAAAAAGCAGCAGAGGTGCAGTGTTTTCATGCACAAACAATATTTTGTGGTTTTTTATACTACATAATGTGTTTCTGATGTTGAAATTTCCGTTCCGATTTGTTATAGTATAGCAAAACCACCGCGGAAGACCATTTCCGCAGAATCATTTGAATGTCTGAAGGTGAGGAGAGAATAGTATGGCAGAGTATCAAATTTTCAGCGATGGTGCCTGTGATATCGGCTTTGCAAAGGCAAAGGAATTAGGAATCGGGCTGATTCCCTTTTATATTTCGATTGACCATGAAACTTATTATAAGGAAATTCAGGAAATCTCTTTAGAGGAATATTTCCGCTATATGACAGAAGAAAAGGGCTACCCCAAAACCTCCCTGCCCTCCATTCAGGATTATATGGATGCCTTCCGTCCTGCCCTCGAAGCAGGCAAGGACATCATCTGCATCACCATGACGCGCACGCTGACCGCCTCTCTGGAATCTGCGGTAACGGCAAAATCCATGCTGGAGGAGGAATTCCCTCATGCGCAGATTCATGTCATCAATTCCTGGGTAGCAACAGGCGCGCAGACCCTGCTGCTGATGGAAATGGCGCGGATGCAGAAGGACGGAAAATCTTTGAATGAGGTGATTACATACGCGGAAAAAGCAAGAGAGGATGCCCGTATTCATTTCATGGTCGGGGATTTAAGCTATCTTGAGATTGGCGGACGCATCGGCAAGGTTGCTACCATTTCCGCAGGACTTCTGAAAATCAAGCCCATCATCATTTTAAAGGGCGGCGAAATCTGCGCAGGCGGTATCTGCCG
>ERZ773168.638-NODE-638-length-34121-cov-22.560060_pt1 | contig 34121 bp, 34 predicted proteins | sample MGYA00511261_ERZ773168 | MGnify/ENA primary metagenome ERZ773168 (study PRJEB29015, sample SAMEA2737855) | human gut metagenome | biome: human gut; feature: human-associated habitat; material: faeces | place: China | collected 2012 ... | reverse complement strand
TGTTCGGCTGCAATAATTTCTGCAGCTATTGTATTGTCCCCTATGTCCGCGGCAGAGAGCGAAGCCGTAATCCGAAGGATATCATCCGGGAGATCGAGGGTCTGGTGGCAGACGGCGTTGTGGAGATCATGCTGCTGGGACAGAATGTAAATTCCTACGGTAAAAATTTGGAAGAGCCCATTACCTTTGCACAGCTTTTGCAGGAAGTAGAAAGAATCGAAGGATTGGAGAGGATCCGTTTCATGACCTCCCACCCCAAGGATCTGTCGGATGAGCTGATCGAGGTGATGAAGCATTCCAAGAAGATCTGCAGACATCTCCATCTTCCTTTGCAATCCGGTTCCACGAAGATATTAACAGCAATGAACCGCCGTTATACCAAGGAACAGTATCTGGAGCTGGCGGAGAAGATCCGTAAGGAGATTCCGGATATGGCGATCACTACGGATATTATTGTAGGATTCCCCGGAGAGACGAAAGAAGACGTAGACGAGACCATCGATGTGATCCGTCGCGTAAAATACGACAATGCTTTTACCTTTATTTATTCCAAACGAACCGGAACACCGGCGGCAGCCATGGAACAGGTGCCAGAGGAACTGGTAAAGGAGCAGTTTGACCGGGTGCTTAAGACCGTGCAGGAGACAGCCAGAGAACAGGTATCCAGGTATCAGGGACAGATCTGCGATGTGCTGGTAGAAGAGATCAATGAAAACGACAGTTCCTTAGTGACCGGAAGAATGTCAAATAATACGCTGGTACATTTTCCGGGAGATGCATCGCTGGTGGGAAAGCTTGTGAATGTTTCACTGGATGAATGTCATGGATTTTATTATATGGGCCATATGGTTCGTTCATGACTCTGATGAATAAATATGATGTCGGGGTCAAAAGCCCCGACGTTGATGCCTACGGATTGCTCCGTGCTACGCACTTCCACAATCCTACCCAATATTCGCATATCGTGGGATTATCATCCCACTTTTATGCTCATATCGGGGCGGGTCCTAAGGTCTTTCACCCACCTATGAGCAAGCTCATGTGGGCTTAGACCTTTTGACCCTGGCATCATAGATATGACAGATGAATAAATTGTAAAAGGGAATAGAAATGGAAGAACAAGAGAAGAAAAAGAGAATAGAACTGGAACAGGAACAGAACATGTCCTGGAAAATGTATCAGATACTGACGATAACGGGTGCACTGCAAATCTGATCGGAACAATCTGCAATTTCTGTATTCACGGTACGAAACTGCCGACCATACTCTGCGGGGTATGTCTGCTGATGATCGTGACCATCGGCATTATCGGATGGACTACGAAAAGTGTGCAAATACCGGCTGTCCTGATCATATTACTACTTGTATGGTTTGAATTTCCTTATTTGTATTATTGCTACGGGGATGCCTCTATTGTATATCTGATCCTGGGGGTTGTTGGACTGGCGATATTTTTTCCGAGAAATGTGGTGATCATTTCTTTTGCGGTCACATTGCTGGAATACCTCGTGATCATGTTGAACAGCTTTGAACGGCCTTCCGTATGGAGAAATATGGATGAAGCGGGTAAGATCGGAACTACGCTTGGGTCCTTTGTTATTGTGGGAGTGTCTGTATTTGCCATGATATTTGAATTGCTCAGAAGATACGAGGAACAACGAAAGCAATTGCTGAGTCTGAGTGAGGATCTGAACTTTGCAGCGAACCATGATCCTCTGACCAGGCTGTATAATCGGCGCTATCTTGTAAATCAGGTGAATGAATGGATATGCAAGCCGGAGAAGAGCTTCTGGATCGTATTGATGGATGTAGATGATTTCAAGGCAGTCAATGATACCTATGGGCATGGATACGGTGATGATGTACTGCGGGAAGCCGGCAGACTGATGCTGGAAGAAATGATGGGAAAAGGAATCGCAGCCCGGTTCGGCGGCGAGGAGTTTATGCTGGTGTTTGAACAGGATGATCGGGAACAAGTGTTACATTCATTCCGGAATATCCAGGAAGGCTTAAGGAGATATTCCCAGAATACCAGACAGACAGATATTACTATAAGTGGTGGAATGGAGCGTTATGAGGCTGATAAACAGCTGGATCTATTGTTTACGTCTGTGGACCGGAAATTATATACTGCCAAAAATAACGGTAAAAACCGTATTGTAGAATAGGTTTAAAATAATAAAAAAGTCTTGCAAAGCTAAAAAAATAGAGCTATGATAAGACCCGTGTGATTTTATAAAAATTTTATAATTTCACACGGGTCTTTTTACTGAGGAGATTATATTGAGGAGAATGTTATGGAAAAATTGAAACCGAAGCTTTTCTCAGTGATGAAAAGCTACACGAAAGAACAGTTTGTAAAAGATGTGATCGCAGGTATCATTGTGGCGATCATTGCTCTGCCCTTATCCATTGCACTGGCACTGGCTTCCGGAGTAACACCGGAAAAGGGTATCTATACAGCAATCACCGCAGGCTTTGTGATCTCTTTCTTAGGGGGCAGCCGCGTACAGATCGCAGGTCCTACTGCGGCATTTGCCACCATTGTTGCAGGAATTGTAGCGAAGAACGGCATGGACGGTCTGATCATCGCGACATTGTTAGCGGGTGTGATCCTGATCCTGATGGGATTTTTACGACTTGGCAATCTGATCAAGTTTATCCCCTATACGATCACCACCGGTTTTACTTCCGGTATTGCTGTGACGATCTTTATCGGACAGATCAAGGACTTCCTGGGACTGACCATTGTCAGCGAAGAGCCGCTGATCGAGACCATGGATAAACTGAAAGCAGTATTTCAGTTCATCTCCACCACAAATGTGCAGGCACTGCTTGTAGGTGTGATCAGTCTCCTGATCCTGATCCTGTGGCAGTATCTGCCGGGCTTTTGCAAGAAGATTCCCCCTTCTCTGATCGCAGTACTGGTGGGAAGTGCCATGGTTGCACTACTTAACATGAATGTAAATACGATCGGAGATCTGTATGAGATTTCCAATAAGCTTCCGTCAATTTCTCTGCCCGCCTTCAGCCTGAAGACGGTACAGAACGTCCTGCCGGATGCTTTTACCATCGCGATCCTGGCTGCCATTGAGTCATTGCTTTCCTGCGTGGTAGCGGACAGTATGGTGAACAGCAGACATCGTTCCAATATGGAACTGATCGCCCAGGGCGCCGGCAACATTACTTCCGCATTGTTCGGTGGGATCCCCGCCACCGGAGCCATTGCGAGAACTGCTGCCAATGTGAAAAACGGCGGACGTACCCCCATTGCCGGTATGGTGCATTCCGTGACACTTTTGTTGATCCTGGTAGTACTGATGCCTTATGCGGCACTGATTCCCATGCCCACCATTGCAGCCATTCTGTTCATGGTGGCTTACAATATGTGCGACTGGCGTAAATTCATAGGTCTGTGCAAGACCGCACCCAAGAGTGACATTATCGTTCTGGTGACCACATTTGTACTGACTGTCGTATTTGATCTGGTAGTAGCGATAGAGGTAGGTATTTTACTGGCAGCCATTCTGTTCATGAAGCGTATGAGCGATGTGACGGAAGTGGAAGGCTGGAAATATGTGGATGATGAGGATGATGCGGACAGCCTGTCCTTAAGAGTCGTACCTCACAATACCATGGTCTATGAAGTGAGTGGCCCCTTATTCTTCGGCGCAGCGGACAAGATCCTGAAGATCACATTAGATGAGAAAATGAACTGCCTGGTACTGCGTATGCGCAGCGTAAGCGCCATCGACGCCACAGCCATGCACAATCTGGAGCAGTTATATGCGGATTGTAAAAAGAAAAACATCCAGATCATTCTGTCTCATGTAGGGGAACAGCCCATGCATGTCATGGAGAAGAGCGGTTTCTTAGATAAGGTGGGCAGAGAAAATGTCTGTGCCCATATTGATGATGCACTGGAACGCGCAGCAAAGCTGCAGTAAGTGTGAAAAACTATCATTTTTCATAGGAGTTCTTTAATTTACAACCTCAATATTTTGTGCTAAGATAGATGCGGATACGCAAGCTTTTGCGTGTCCGCTTTGTCGTGGATCCTTTTACAGAACAGGAGAAGATCATGGCTGAATTGACACCAATGATGCAAAAATATATGGAGACCAAGGAGCAGTATAAGGACTGCATCCTTTTTTATCGTCTGGGAGATTTCTATGAAATGTTTTTCGACGATGCGCTGGTGGCTTCCAAGGAACTGGAGATCACACTGACGGGAAAAAGCTGTGGCCTGGAGGAACGTGCGCCCATGTGCGGCATTCCTTATCATGCCGTGGAAGGCTATCTGTCCAAGCTGGTAAGCCGCGGTTATAAAGTGGCTATCTGCGAACAGGTGGAGGATCCGAAGCTTGCCAAGGGATTGGTGAAGAGGGAAGTGATCCGTGTGGTGACACCCGGTACCAACTTAAACGTACAATCTCTGGAAGCCGGCAAAAATAATTATCTGCTGAGCATTGCCTATACTCCGGATGGCATCGGTATCTCTGCGGCAGATGTAACTACCGGTGATTATTATGTGACCGAAGTCGAAGATCTGAAAAAATTAAATGATGAACTAATGAAGTACGAACCTTCGGAGATCATCTGCAACGAGGCATTTTTAGTCAGTGGCTTTGATGTGAATGATTTAAAGTCCCGCTTACATATCTCCGTCAATGCGTTGGAATCCCATATGTTCGATGATGACGGCTGCAGACGGATCCTGATGAAACATTTTAAGGTAAATACGCTGATCGGACTTGGTGTCGAAGAATTCCCTACGGGACTTTTAGCGGCGGGAGCACTGTTACAGTATCTGTATGATACCCAGAAGACAGATCTGGAGCATTTTACCCATATTTATCCCTATCTTACCAGCAAATATATGCTGCTGGACAGTTCCACCAGAAGAAATCTGGAACTGACGGAGACTCTCAGAGAGAAGCAGAAGAGAGGCTCTCTTCTGTGGGTGTTAGATAAGACGAAGACCGCCATGGGCGCCAGACTTCTGCGCAATTACATCGAACAGCCGTTGATCGAAAAGGATGAGATGGAGAAGCGTCTGGATGCCATTCAGGAGCTGAATCAGGATTCCATCTCCAGGGATGAGATCCGCGAATACTTAAATCCCATCTACGATCTGGAACGACTGCTCAGTAAGGTGACTTATAAGACGGCAAATCCCAGAGATCTGATCGCATTTCGGAATTCCCTGCAGATGCTGCCGCCGATTAAGACAGTGCTGTCTGCCTTTGAAAAAGAAGAACTGACGGAAATCCGGGAGCAGATTGACGGCCTGGAGGACATTTATCAGCTGATCGATGAAGCGATCATTGAAGAACCGCCGATCTCCATAAGGGAAGGTGGAATGATCAAAGACGGGTTCGATGAGACCATAGACAGACTGCGCAGTGCCAAGCATGACGGAAAACAGTGGCTGGCACAGTTAGAGGAAGAAGACAGAGAACGTACCGGGATCAAGAATCTGAAGATCAAATATAACAAAGTCTTCGGTTATTATTTCGAGGTGACCAATTCTTACAGGGATCTGGTGCCGGAGGACTATATCCGCAAGCAGACTCTGGCAAATGCGGAACGATATACCACACCGCGTTTGAAAGAATTGGAGGACACTATCTTAAATGCGGAGGACAAGCTCCAGACGCTGGAATATGATGTGTTCTGCAGAATAAGGGATACCATTGCTCAGGAACTGGTCCGCATCCAGAACACCGCGAAAGCGATCGCAAAGCTGGATGTGTATGCGTCTTTGTCGTTGGTTTCGGAACGAAATCATTATGTACGTCCGAAGTTAAATGAAAAGGGTGTTATTGACATCAAGGACGGAAGACACCCTGTGGTGGAACAGATGATCACCAATGATATGTTTATTGCCAATGACACTTATCTGGATAATGGCAGTCATTGTATCAGTGTCATTACCGGCCCTAATATGGCGGGTAAGTCCACTTACATGCGTCAGACGGCACTGATCGTACTGATGGCGCAGATCGGGTGCTTCGTGCCGGCCAGAACCGCTAATATCGGTATTGTAGACCGGATCTTTACCCGCGTGGGAGCTTCGGATGATCTGGCCAGCGGTCAGTCCACTTTTATGGTGGAGATGAATGAAGTGGCGAATATCTTACGAAATGCCACATCCAAGAGCCTTCTGATCTTAGACGAGATCGGAAGAGGTACTTCCACTTTTGACGGATTGAGCATTGCCTGGGCAGTGATCGAACATATCAGCAACCGCAAGCTTTTAGGAGCCAAGACACTGTTCGCTACCCATTACCATGAGCTGACCGAGCTGGAAGGCAAAATGAACAATGTGAACAACTATTGCATTGCTGTGAAAGAATGTGGCGACGATATCGTGTTCTTGCGTAAGATCGTAAAAGGAGGTGCGGACAAGAGCTACGGCATCCAGGTAGCGAAGCTGGCAGGTGTGCCGGACATGGTCATCGACCGTGCCAAGGAGATCGTGGAACAACTGTCGGACAATGATATTACGGAAAAGGTGCAGAGCATTGCTATCGATAATAAAAACGATGGTAAGGCAAAAAAACAGCCCAAATACGATGAGGTGGATCTGGCACAGATGTCTCTGTTCGACACTGTGACGGATGAGGATATTCTGAAGGAACTGATGGAGATCGAGGTGACGACGCTGACCCCATTAGATGCACTGAACACTCTGTACCGGTTACAGAATAAGCTGAAGAACCGCTGGAACGGTTAGATATAAGGGAAAGGCATAGGTAGATATATGGGAATACATGTACTGGACTCCCGGACGATCGACAGGATCGCTGCCGGTGAGGTGGTAGAACGACCTGCCAGCGTGGTGAAGGAGCTGGTGGAAAATGCCATAGATGCCGGTTCCACGGCGATTACGGTAGAGGCAAAAGAAGGCGGTATTGAGTTCATCCGTGTGACGGATAACGGCTGCGGCATTGAACGGGAGCAACTGCCCACGGCGTTTCTGCGTCATGCCACGAGCAAAATTGAAGATGCGGATGACTTGAACCATATTGCAAGCCTTGGCTTCCGAGGTGAGGCTTTGTCCAGTATCGCGGCGGTGTCCCGTGTGGAGATCATCACCAAGAGGAAAGAGAATCTCACCGGAACCCGCATGATATTAGAAGGTGCAAAGGAACAGTCCATCGATGAGATCGGCGCGCCGGACGGTACCACATTCCTCATGAGGAATCTGTTCTTCAACACGCCGGTACGCCGGAAATTTTTAAAACAGCCTGCCACGGAGGGTAGTTATATCACGGATCTGATGGAACATCTGGCACTGTCCAGACCGGATATCTCTTTCAAATTCGTACTGGGGAATCAGACCAGATTCCATACCTCCGGAAACGGTGACCTGCGGGAAGTCATCTACCGGATCTACGGCAGAGAGATCGCCGCACAGCTGGTACCGATCCAGATGGAAGAAAACGGCATTAAGGTAGAGGGGTATCTGGGCAAACCGGTACTGGTGCGTTCCAACCGCAATTTTGAGATCTATTTTATCAACGGTCGTTTTATCCGCAGCGGTGTGATTGCCAAAGCCATTGAAGAAGGTTATAAACAGTATTTGATGCAGCATAAATTTCCGTTGTGCGTGCTGCATATTACAATGGATACGGAGACCGTGGATGTGAACGTACATCCCTCCAAAATGGATGTGCGGTTCTCTGACGGCATGGCATTTGCCAGACTGCTGAGCGAGAAGATAGCAATAACCCTGCGAAACCGGGAAATGATCCCGGATGCTTCCTTAGAGGATGAAAAATCCATTCAGAAAAAGGAGCAGGAAGACAGAAAAGCTTCCTGGAAGGAACACACGCCGGAGGTGTTCGAGAAAAAAAGAGAAGAAAGCTACCGCGTCATGGAGGCTGCCAAATATGAGGCGGTACCGAAAGACCGGAGGGAATTTATACAGAAGCCGATCTGGCAGGAGGCACATGCGGGCATACAGACCAGTATCCGTAAACCGGAGTCTATAAGTGTGCAGACAGAGGAACAGCCTGCTGCACCTGTGGCAGCACTGGAATCGAAAGAGGACGATTTTTTCGTAGAGGCTGCACCGCTGGAGCCAAGGGATGAGACTTCATCAGAGCCTGTTATCTGCCCGGAGACCGCTGAGGTAATGGTGAAGGATGTACAGCAGATGAATCTGTTTGAAGAGAAACTGTTATCTGTGCAGAATCGCAGCCGCTACCGTATCATCGGACAGGTCTTCGATACCTACTGGCTGATCCAGTTCGAGGATAAGCTGTTCATCATTGACCAGCATGCCGCCCATGAGAAGGTGAAATACGAGCGCCTGATGAAACAGTTCCACGAAAAGAGCGTGGTCTCCCAGCGCCTGATGCCTCCCATCATTGTCAGCCTGACGGGGCAGGAGGAAAGCGTTCTTCATACTTATGAGGATGCCTTTACACAGCTGGGATTTGAGATCGAAGCCTTCGGCGGCAACGAATATGCCTTGCGCAGTGTCCCGGTGGACCTCTACGGGTGCAGCGAGAGAGAACTGTTTTTAGCGGTGCTGGATGAGCTGTCACAGGAGACCGGCAATCGTGGCAGCTTTCAGGTCATCGAGGAGAAGATCGCATCCATGTCCTGTAAGGCAGCTGTTAAAGGTAACAACCGATTAAGCTTTCAGGAGGCGGAACAGCTGATCGATGAACTTCTGACACTGGATAACCCCTATAACTGTCCCCACGGCAGACCCACCATCATTACCATGACGGAGACTGACCTGGAGAAGAAATTTAAGAGGATCGTATAATGCGTTTACTGATCAAACAACGAGTGTTTTCCTGGACAGATTCTTATGATGTCTATGATGAGAACGAAAATGCAAAATACTTTGTAAAGGCGGAATTTTTCTCCCTGGGACACCAGTTACACATATATGACAGAAATGATCGTGAACTGGGAGTTATCAGGCAGCGGCTGTTTACTCTGCTTCCAGCATTTGAAATCGAAATCGACGGGCAGGTGAAAGGCGAGATCCGCAAACAGTTTTCTTTTTTCAAACCCAGATACGAGATTGATTATAACGGCTGGCGCGTGGACGGAGATTTTCTGGGATGGGATTATGATGTATACAACGGATGCAGCAGTATCATTCATATCTCCAAGGAACTGTTCCATTGGGGAGATACCTACACGATTAACTTTGCTGATCCTAAGGACGAACTGGAAGGGCTGATGTTAGTCATTGCTATCGATGCTGCAAACTGCACCCAGAATAATGGATAATGTGTAAGGAAGAAGAATTATGTCGGTAACACAATCTATAAAAAGACCGTTAGTCGTACTGACCGGTCCCACCGCAGTTGGTAAGACGAAACTGTCCATTGCCCTGGCGAAAACTATAGGTGGGGAGATCCTGTCAGCCGATTCCATGCAGGTATATAAACATATGGATATCGGATCCGCCAAGATCCGCCCTGAGGAAATGCAGGGAGTGCCCCATCATCTGATCGATATATTGGAGCCGTGGGAAGAATTTAATGTGGTGGTATTTCAGAAACGGTGTCTGGAATGCATGGAACAGATCTATGACAGAGGGCATATCCCAATCCTGGTGGGAGGCACCGGGTTCTATATTCAGGCGGTGCTTCGGGGTATTGATTTTACGGAGAACGAAGAGAACACCGAATACCGGGAAAAAATGGAACAGCTTGCGAAAGAAAAGGGACCGGAAGTACTACATGACATGCTCAGAAAAATTGACCCGGTTTCAGCAGAGAACATTCATACAAACAATATCAAGAGAACCATCCGCGCACTGGAATATTATGAACTGACCGGAGAACCCATCTCTGCGCATAATGAAAGGGAAAAAGAGCGCATGAGCCCATACAATTTCAGCTATTTTGTCCTGACGGATGACAGAGAAAATCTGTATGCGCGGATCGAAACCCGTATCGATGAAATGCTGTCGGAAGGACTGGTGGAGGAAGTCAGAAGCCTGAAAAAAATGGGCTGTCACAGAGGAATGGTATCCATGCAGGGACTGGGCTATAAAGAGATCCTGGAGTACCTGGACGGAGAATGCAGCCTGGAGGAAGCGGTGTATACTCTGAAGCGGGACACCAGGCATTTTGCCAAGAGACAGATAACCTGGTTCCGCAGGGAGAACGCAGTTACCTGGCTGGATAAACAGCAATTTGACTATGACGAAGAGAAAATTTTAGAATATATGATAAAGGAATTAGGAGAAAAAGGGATCTATGAAAAACAGCAATAACAGTAATGAAGAAATGTATCTTTCCATGGGGATCAGCAAGACGGTATATGACTATGGATGTGTCATAGAGAAAAGTCTGCGGGAGCGTTTTGACGAGGTGGACCGGAATGCGGAGTATAATCAGTTAAAGGTGGTAAAAGCCATGCAACAGCATCAGGTAAGTGAAGCCTGCCTGCTAGGTACTACCGGCTACGGATATAACGACCTGGGAAGGGATACCTTAGAGGCGGTTTATGCGGCAACGTTCCACACAGAGGATGCTCTGGTGCGTCCCCAGATCACCTGTGGTACCCATGCACTGGCACTGGCTCTGATGAGCAACTTAAGACCCGGAGACGAGCTGCTGTCCCCCGTAGGCAAGCCTTATGATACTTTGGAAGAAGTCATCGGCATCCGCCCGTCTAAGGGGTCTCTGGCAGAATACGGTGTAACCTATCGCCAGGTAGACCTGCTGCCGGACGGAAGCTTTGACTATGATAAGATCCGTGAAAACATTCATGAGAAGACCCATCTGGTAACCATTCAGAGATCCAAGGGATATCAGACCAGACCGACCCTGTCCGTACAGCGGATCGGCGAGCTGATCGCCTTTATCAAAGGCATCAAGCCGGATGTGATCTGTATGGTGGATAACTGCTACGGAGAATTCGTGGAGACGATGGAACCCTCCGATGTGGGTGCGGACATGATCGTGGGATCCCTCATCAAAAACCCCGGTGGCGGACTGGCACCTATTGGCGGTTATATTGCCGGTAAAAAAGAGTGTGTGGAAAATGCTGCATACCGTCTGACATCCCCGGGACTCGGTAAGGAAGTAGGAGCATCTCTTGGCATTCTGAAGGATTTTTATCAGGGATTTTTCCTGGCGCCTACTGTGACGGCGGGTGCATTAAAGGGAGCGATCTTTGCAGCTAATGTCTATGAAAAATTAGGTTTTGCGGTAGTACCGAACGGTACGGAGAGCAGACATGATATTATCCAGGCGATAACGTTTGGACAGCCGGAAGGCGTCATCGGTTTCTGCCAGGGAATTCAGGCAGCGGCTCCGGTAGACAGCCATGTGACACCGGAACCCTGGGATATGCCGGGATATGATGCACAGGTCATCATGGCGGCAGGGGCATTCGTATCCGGATCCTCCATTGAACTGTCCGCAGATGGTCCCATTAAGCCACCCTATGCCGTATATTTTCAGGGTGGACTGACCTGGCAGCATGCCAAGTTCGGCATTTTGAAATCCCTGCAGGCGTTGCTGCAGAAGGGAATCGTGACAGAAGAACAGCTAAGGCAGGCAATGTAGAACATGCCAGAAAATACGAATCCTGTAGAAAAAGCGCAAAATAAAATCCACTAAATTTGTGTACAGAAGAAGCTTTTTGTGATAGTATTAAAAGACGTATGGAAGATGGAGGCTCGCGGGGAGCACCCCATCGGATCCGGAAAGTGTACACGAAAGAAAGAAGAGGAAGTAGTTTGAAGAGAATTAATTGGGTTTTGGTTGTACTGGTGCTGATCGGATTTGTGATCGGCAGATTTATAGGAACTTACTTTGACGGTACCTTTCTGAATTACGGACAAAATTTCGGACTCAGCAGTCCGGTAGAACTGAATCTTGGTTTTATCATTCTTACGTTCGGGCTGGAGTTCAATATTACCATAGCGAGTGTGATCGGTGTGATCATTTCGTTTGTGGTATATCGTTTTATCCGTTAGATATCATACGTCGGAGAAGGCAGAAGGAGACTTATGCCTGTTAAATTGACACAACAAAGTAACATTAACGCACAGCTGCCCTATGAACGATTCCAACAATTCGGACCGGAGAACCTTACGGAGGCGGAACTTCTGGCAGTCATCCTGCGGACAGGAACCAAAGATACTTCCGCAGTGGAGCTGGCAGAAAAGGTCCTAGCACTGGCAAAATATCCCAGGGAGGGACTTTTGGGTCTGCACGATGTAAGCGTGGAGGAATTGACACAGATCCGTGGGATCGGCATAGTGAAAGCAGTGAAATTAAAATGCATCGCTGAATTATCCAATCGTATGAGCCGGGCGAGAGCAAGCACCGGGATCTGCTTTACCCGTGCGGATATGGTGGCGGAATATTTCATGGAGAAGCTGCGACATAAGGATACAGAATGTGTGTATCTGCTCTGCCTGGATGCCAAGGGACAGTTGATCCGGGAGAAAAAGCTGTCGGACGGCTGTGTGAATATGGCTCTGATCTCTCCCAGAGAGATATTTTTAGAAGCATTGAAAGACAAAGCGGTGAATATCATCCTTGTGCATAACCATCCCAGCGGTGATCCGACGCCCAGCAGAGCGGACAGAGAACTTACCGACAACGTGGCTGGAGCGGGAGAACAGATGGATATTCCACTGTTAGACCACATTATTATCGGGGATAACAGGTATACTAGCTTTAAAGAACAAAAATTATTGAGATGATATAAGAAAGGAAAACGACAGTGGCAAACAACGCATTCGGTATCGACCTCGGTACCAACAATATAAAAATCTATAATCGCAATGATGACAACATTATGATCGAGAAGAATATGATTGCCATCGAGAACAAAAATACTTTATTTGCTTACGGAAACTCTGCATTTGAAATGTATGAAAAAGCGCCCAGTAATATTCATATTTCTTATCCGCTTTCCAACGGTGTGATCGCGGATATTAAAAATATGGAGACTTTGGTGAAGTATTTTATCGGAGATCTGCAAAAAGGCAATACCAAGCCTTCCGATTTCTTCATTGCGGTGCCGACGGATGTCACTGAGGTGGAAAAAAGGGCGTTCTACGATCTGGTCAAGGGAGCAAACGTAAAAGCTAAAAAGATCATGGTAGTGGAAAAGGCGGTAGCCGACGGCCTGGGACTGGATATCGATGTGAAAAATTCCCAGGGTGTGCTGGTGGTAAATGTCGGTTACGAGACCACGGAGATCTCCATTCTGTCTTTGGGTGGTATCGTATTAAGCCGTCTAATCAAGGTGGGTGGTATGAAATTTGACGATGCCATCCGTGCCGCAGTCAGAAGAGAATTCTCACTGATCATCGGTGGCAAGACAGCGGAAAATGTAAAGATTGCCCTGAAAGAACTGGAAGAAGAGGGCAAGGGTGCCATCGTATACGGCAGAGATATTGTGACCGGTCTTCCGGTAGAACGTGAGATCCCCACAAAAATGGTGGATGAGTCCCTGGAAGAGCATTTCAATACGATTATCGATAATGTAAAGGTGATTTTGGAGAGAACTCCGCCCGAACTGGCAGCGGATATTTATCGTCACGGCATTTATCTGACCGGCGGCGCATCCCAGGTGAACCATTTAGCTGAGAGACTGGCAACCGGTACCGGACTGCATGTTAATGTAGCAGAGAATCCTCTGACCAGCGTGGCAATGGGACTTGCCAAGATCATCAAGGATGATAACTATAAATCTGTAGCTTACGCAATTGAAGGGATGAGTAAATGAGCCCAGTCGTAAAAAGAAAAGGGGAGAGGTTTACTTTACCGAGTAAATATCTCCTTTTTATTTTAACTATCCTGTGTACTGTAATGATGTTGGTGACCTTCGGGACCAATGTGTTTAACCGCCCGTTTAACCGTGTGGTGGGATATGTGATCGTTCCCTTTGAACAGGGCATCGCTAAGGCGGGAGAATGGCTATCAAACCGTTCGGATGAACTGGTGCAGATCCGCACACTTTTAGCGGAGAACAGTGCCCTGAAGGAGCAGGTGGCATCGCTCACTGAGGAAAACACTCTGCTGCAGCAGGACAAATATGAATTGAATGAATTAAGAGGCTTATTGGAGCTGGATGAGGAATACGGAGATTATAATAAGATCGGAGCCCGGATCATCAGCAGAGATTCCGGCAACTGGTATTCTTCCTTTGTTATTGATAAGGGATCCAATGACGGACTGGCGGACGATATGAATGTTATAGCGGGGGGAGGCCTGGTAGGCCGCATTACTTCTGTGGGCCCGAACTGGTCCAGAGTGACTTCGATCATCTCCGATAATTCCAACGTCAGCGGCATGACACTGGCTACCGGGGATAACCTGATCGTATCGGGAGACCTGCAGCTTATGGCGCAGGGAGTCATTTCCTTTAGCAAACTGGTGGACAGTCAGGATGCGGTTGTGGAGGGAGATAAGGTAGTCACTTCCGATATCAGTGACAAATATCTTCCGAATATCCTGATCGGTTATATCAGCACGATCAATAAGGATACCAACAATCTGACCAAGTCGGGATATTTAACTCCGGTGGTGGATTTTGAACATCTGAGTGAAGTCCTGGTGATCACAGATAAAAAGCAACAGATTCCAAGCGGAGGAAACACGGATGGAAAATAATAGCAGTATCCTGCGAAAAGTGATTGTGACTCTGTTTGTTGTCCTGTGCTTCATTTTACAATGCAGTGTATTTAACAGCCTTGCGCTGGGAGGGATCATTCCCAATCTGATGATCATTCTGACTTCTTCTTTCGGATTTATGAGAGGGGAAAAGGAAGGACTTCTGATCGGTTTTTTCAGCGGGCTGTTATGCGATATCTTTTTTGGCAGTTTTTTAGGTTTCTATGCCATGATCATGATGTACATAGGATTTATAAACGGGAAATTCTGCAGAATCTTTTATCCGGAGGATATTAAATTGCCGTTGGCACTCATTGTGGTGAGCGATATTTCCTATGGACTGTTGTGCTATATTCTGATGTTTCTTCTGAGAGGGCGTTTTCATTTCCCGTATTATTTTACAAGAGTGATCCTGCCGGAAGCACTCTATACCATTGTTGTAACGATCGTGTTGTATCCTCTGATTCTGAAAGTGAACCAGAAGCTGGAGGAAAAGGAAAAAAGGAGCGCACAGAAATTTGTTTCATGAAATAAGAGATCACATCATAAATATTGTGACCAGCAGACTGACCGTACTTACCATAATGTTTTTCTTTTTTGCCGGAGTACTGGTCTATCGCTGTTTTAATCTGCAGATCATCAATGGAGAAGAGTACCTGAATGATTTTATTCTGCAGATTGAGAAGACGAGAGATATTACCAGCACCAGAGGCCGGATCCTGGATCGTAATGGTAATGTACTGGCGGAAAATGAACTGGCTTATTCCGTGAAGATCGAGGATGTATTTGAGTCAAGCCGGAATAAAAATGCCGAGGTGAATGATGTTGTGTACCGACTGATCAAGCTGATTGAGAAAAACGGTGACAGCGTCATCACGGATTTTAAAATTGTCATTGATGAGGATGGGGATTATGTCTATTCTGTAGATGGAACCGCATTGTTGCGTTTCCAGGCGGATGTGCTCGGTTATAAGACGGTAGACAAGCTCTCTGAAGAAGAGAAGGCTATGACAGCCCAGGAACTAATGGAATACTTAAGCCGGGCAAAAGGTTTTGCCATCGGACAGTATGAGGATCCGGAAGATCGTACTTCACCTTTTATTGTCGGAAAAGGTTATACGAAGGAAGAATGGCTGCAGATGGTGACTATCCGGTATGCCATGAATCTGACCTCCTTCCGAAAATATGTGGGAACTACTGTGGCAACGAATGTCAGCGAGAAAACAGTTGCTGTCATTATGGAGAATTCCGATCAGTTAGACGGTGTTTCCATTGTGGAAGATACGGTGAGACATTACATAGACAGCAAGTATTTCGCACATATACTCGGTTATACCGGCAAAATCTCTTCCGATGAACTGACGGATCTGAATGAACAGGTGGTGGCAGAAGGCGGAAACGAGGATGCCTATACCATTAATGATGTCGTAGGAAAAAGTGGCATTGAGTCCTATATGGAGACCACTCTGCAGGGGACCAAGGGCAGTGAAAAAGTGGTGGTAGATAATACCGGTAAGGTAATTACCATCCTGGAGCGGAAAGAGGCCCAGCCGGGAGCGGACGTCTACCTGACCATTGACAAGGATCTTACGGAAGCAGTCTACAATATTGTGGAGCAAAAACTGGCAGGCCTGGTATCCAGCAAGATTATCAATGCCAAAGAGTTTAATCTGCCGGAAAATGCGAAAAGCTCGTCGATTAAGATTCCAATCTATGATGTATATTTTACAATGATCAATAATAATATTCTGGATCGCAAACACTTTGAGGCAGAGGATGCCGGTGAAACGGAACGGGCGGTATATGCGGCATATCTGGAGTACAAGCAGGGTGTCTATGACAAACTGAATTATGAACTGACAGAAGGCGGAACTCCTTATAACAAGCTTTCCAAAGAATATCAGGTATACCAGAGCAATATCGTAAGTCTGTTAAGAGACGACGGCGTGATCATGAAGGAACTTGTAGATGACAATGATGCCACCCAGATCGCATGGGCCAAGGATGAAGTCATCTCGCTGAAGGAATATCTCCAGTATTGCATTGCCATGAACTGGATCGATGTAAGCAGGCTGGATCTGAATGAAAAGTATTCGGATTCTGCGGAGGTGTATAACAAGCTTCAGGAGTATATCATAGAGACAATTGAGCATACTACAGAATTCCAAAAACGGTTTTACAAATATATGCTTTTAAATGATAAGATCACCGGAAGACAGATCTGCATGCTGTTGTGTGAACAACGTGTGGTAGATATTCCCGCAGAGGATGAAGAGGCATTGTATGCCGGTAAAATGTCGGCATATCAATTCATGATGAACCGGATCACCAATCTGGAGATTACGCCGGCACAGCTGGCGCTGGATCCCTGCAATGCTTCGGTGGTCATAACGGATGTCAATACCGGTGATGTGCTGGCCATGGTGTCTTATCCGGGATATGACAATAACAAAATGGCAAATACTGTGGATGCGGAATATTATGCCCGTCTGAACGCGGACAAATCCAGTCCGCAGCTGAATTTTGCCACACAGTATAAGGCGGCACCCGGATCAACCTTCAAGATCGTATCCGCTACGGCGGGACTGATGGAGAACGTGATCAATCTGCAGACCAAGGTGAATTGTGTCGGAACCTTCACTGAGATCACTCCGTCTCCCAGATGTTGGAAGATCTCCGGACATGGGTATGAAAATGTGACTTCAGCGATCAAGGATTCCTGTAACTATTTCTTCTATAATGTGGGTTACCAGCTGGCAACGAGCAGCGGTAGTTACAATGAGGAAGCAGGTCTGGAGACATTGAGCAAATATGCGGATCTATACGGTCTGACCGATAAGTCCGGGGTAGAGATCGGCGAGTATGCGCCGGATGTATCTACCAAGGACCCAGTGCGTTCCGCCATCGGCCAGGGCAGTAACAGTTATACTACGGTAGGTCTGGCCAGATATGTTACCACGATTGCCAACAGCGGAACCTGTTATAATCTGACTTTGTTGGATAAAACAACGGATTCCCGGGGAAATCTTCTGAAAGAATATCATGCGGAAGTGAGAAATCAGATCGATCTGCCGCAGGAGTATTGGAATGCGTTCCATCTGGGAATGCGACAGGTAGTGGAAAATAAGAAATATTTCAGCGATCTGGCGGTAAATGCTGCAGGTAAGACCGGTACGGCAGAGCAGACGGCATCCAGACCCAACCATGCACTTTTCATCTGCTATGCCCCCTATGAAAATCCGGAGATCGCCATCGCAACGAGAATTCCTTTTGGATATTCTTCTGATTATGCAGCACAGTTTACCAGAGATATTATTAAATATTATTACGGACTGGCAGAGGAAGATGATCTGATCACCGGCACCGCAGATTCACTGGATAATGCAGTATCCAACGAGATGTAACTATCCGGAGTCAGGTAAACACGGGCAGATGAACGTCGAATGCTGGCATTCGTAAGAGAATCTGACAGGGTTTATATGACGAAGTAACCACATTCGCAAAAGGAAAGCTTCAAAGAAGCGATTATGCGAATGTGGGACTCCGGATAGATAAATTAAAAAGACAGGTACAAGAAAATGAAAGATGCAGTATTGATCAAAAGCTTTACCAACGGAATCACGCTTTTAATGAGAGAAGATGCTTCCCTGGAGGAAATCCTGCAGGAACTTGCAGTGAAATTCACCGAGGCAAAGAATTTCTTCGGAACGTCCACCATGGCATTGTCCATGGAGGGACGTGAAGTCAGTGAAGTGGAGGAGATTCGTATTCTGGATACCATTCGGGAAAACAGTAATGTCAGGATCGCCTGTATCGTCGGTCATGATGAAGCCACGAACAAAAACTTTATTAAGGCACTCCAGCATATGGAGAAAAAGCTTTCCGGCGGTGATGAGGGGCAGTTCTATAAAGGAACTCTGAAAAACCGTGAAGTGATAGAGACGGAGAACAGCATTGTGGTCCTGGGGGATGTATACCCCGGAAGTGCTGTGATGTCAGGCGGAAATATCATTATTTTAGGAGGACTGTACGGGGAAGCTTATGCGGGCGGAACCGGCAGGGAAGACAGCTATATCGTAGCGCTTGAAATGGAGCCGGAAAGATTAAAAATCGGCGATTTCAAATATAAAACCAATGCGAAACAGTCGAAATGGGGAATACGCCCCAAAGTACAACCGAAAATTGCACACCTGAAGAATGGGAAGATAGTATTTGATCCCCTTACAAAAGAATTACTGGGTTCTTTTTAAAGAATTCAGGGGACGACAAAATCAAACAGGAGGAATCCCATATGGAACAAAATGTTTCCACGGAGAAGAAAAGCTCCGAAGTCATTGTCGTCACTTCAGGAAAAGGCGGTGTAGGTAAGACCACTACATCCGCAAACGTCGGTACAGGTCTTGCGAAGGCAGGCTGTAAAGTCTGTCTCATTGATACGGATATCGGTTTACGTAACCTGGATGTGGTTATGGGTCTGGAGAACCGAATCGTATACAATCTGGTAGATGTAGTGGAGGGAAATTGCCGGATCAAGCAGGCACTGATCCGGGACAAGAGACATCCCGGACTTTATCTGATGCCCTCGGCGCAGACCAGAGATAAAACGGCGGTAACACCAGGACAGATGATCAAAGTGATCGATCATCTCAGAGAACAGTTTGATTATATTATTCTCGATTGCCCGGCGGGGATCGAACAGGGTTTCCAAAATGCCATTGCCGGAGCGGACAGAGCACTGGTAGTCACCACACCGGAAGTCTCGGCAATCCGTGATGCGGATCGGATCATAGGCTTGCTGGAGGCAAACGGTTTTAAACAGATGGATCTGATCATTAACAGACTACGAATGGATATGGTACGCAGGGGAGATATGATGTCCGCGGATGATGTGGTGGATATTCTGGCAATACCTCTCATCGGAATCATTCCGGATGATGAAAATGTGGTCATTGCCACCAATCAGGGCGAACCTTTAGTGGGAACCGATACCCCCGCAGGAAAAGCTTATTTTAATGTGGTCGAACGACTGAGGGGAAGAGAGATTCCCTTTCTGGATTTCGAAAAGGGAGTATCTTTTTGGACGAAAGTAACCGGTATTTTTCGAAAAGCATAGGAAGGGGAAGGATGAATATGAAGCATTTTTTTCGCAGGAAAAGTTCCTGCCAGGTTGCAAAAGACCGTTTGAAGATCCTTCTGATATCGGACCGGGTAAATTGTTCCCCCGAAATGATGGAACTGATCAAGGCGGACATTACCAAAGTGATTTCCAAATACATGAGAATCGATACCGACCATATGGAGATAGAGATACAGGCAAAAGGCGGCAACAAAAGCGGGAGAAATAAATCCCCCAGCCTGATTGCAAATATACCGATTCTTGATCTGCAGAAGACTGCGAAAATACCGTAAGTACATAAGAGAGAAAGGCCGGATAAATGTTTAAGAACTATAGATTGCGGGATTATGATTTTAAATTAATAATACTGGTGCTGGCCCTGTCTGCCGTGGGAATTATGACCATCGGCAGCGCGGAGCCTGCCCAGCAGAGCAGGCAGATGGCAGGAGTTGCTGCCGGCGTGGTGATTATGATCGCCCTTTCTTTTTTTAATTATTCTGTGATACTAAAATTGTACTGGCTGATGTATATCGGCAATCTGGTACTGTTGGGACTGGTCATTATAATGGGTGAGGAAGGCAACGGTGCGCAGAGATGGCTGAAGATCGGCGGACTACAGTTTCAACCTTCAGAACTTGCAAAAATTTTATTGATTTTATTCTTTGCACAGTTTATTATGAAATATAAGGAAAAGCTGAATACTTTTCGTGTGATCGCTTCAATTGCTGTACTGATGGGAGTGCCGTGGATCATGGTACTGAAACAGCCGGCACTGTCTACCAGTATTGTACTGATCTTTATCTTCTGTGTGATCCTGTATGTCGGAGGCATCAGTTATAAGCTTGTCTTCGGAGCATTGGCGGTAGCGATACCGGCGGTGGTGATACTGGTATCTCTGGCGATGCAGCCGGATAGTACCATATTGGAAACTTACCAGAAAAATCGTATCCTTGCCTTTGTAAATCCGGAAGAATATTCCACGGATCTGGCGTACCAGCAGCTGAACTCCGTGATGGCAATCGGATCCGGCGAACTGGATGGCAAGGGATATAAAAACAATGAGATCACATCGGTGAAGAACGGCAATTTCCTGTCGGAAGCGGAAACCGATTTCATATTTGCGGTAATCGGTGAAGAGTTCGGATTTAAGGGAAGTATAGCAGTCATTATTCTTCTGTTGCTTACGGCAATGGAGTGTATTTCCGTAGCAGTAAGGGCTAAGGATGTCGCGGGGACTATTATTGCGGCGGCCATGGGGGGACTGATCGCATTCCAGAGTTTTGTAAACATAGGAGTGGCTACATTTATTCTCCCCAATACGGGACTTCCTTTACCGTTTGTAAGTTACGGACTGACATCTTTACTCAGTCTGTATATAGGAATGGGTATTGTGCTGAATATTCGACTGCAGGCAAGGAAAAGCTGAGAATAATAGAAGAAAAGAAGGGGTATAGAATATGAACATTGCACTGATCGCACATGATGCCAAAAAGAAATTGATGCAGAACTTTTGCATTGCATATCGTGGAATCCTGAGCAAAAATGAATTATATGCAACCGGTACTACCGGACGACTGATCGAAGAGGTTACGAATCTCAATGTTCACAAATACCTGGCCGGACACTTGGGCGGAGAACAGCAGATTGGTGCACAGATTGAGCACAATGAAATTGATCTGGTAATTTTTTTGCGGGATCCGCTGGCACCGAAGGCACATGAACCAGACGTGAGCAATGTAATGCGTCTCTGTGATATGCATAATATTCCACTGGCAACAAATCTGGCAAGTGCTGAACTGTTGATCAAGTCCTTAGACAGAGGAGATTTAGAGTGGCGTGAAATGTATAAATAGATTTTGCAGAATACGATTTTCCTGCATAGCTGCGTTACTTTGCGTGTTTCTGCTGACAGGCTGCGGCAATATTTCCTATACATTTCCGTACAATGTAAATTCCAATGTCAGCAGCTTTAATGTGCTGGCGGGAACCGGCACCGGGAAAGCAGATGCGTTTGCATCGGATCTCTGTGTGGTTACGGAAGACCGAATGGGGGATGGAAGCGTGGATATGACGCAGGCATCCGCGGCAGTGCTGTTTGATGTGAACAACCGTGAAGTGTTGTATTCCAAAAATGCACATGAAAGATTATATCCGGCCAGCCTTACCAAAGTGATGACTGCACTGGTGGCTCTGAAAAACGCATCCCTGGATACGGTGCTTACAGCTACGGATTCCGTGAAGATCAATGAATCCGGGGCCCAGCTGTGCGGATTGAAGTCCGGAGATACTATGACACTTGATCAGGCATTACATATTCTTTTAATGTATTCGGCCAATGATGCAGCTATGCTGATTGCGGAAAATGTTGGCGGAAGTGTGGATCATTTTGTGGAAATGATGAACGAAGAGGCTATGCGGCTTGGGGCGACGAACACCAGCTTTGCCAATCCCCATGGACTTTCGGATGACAATCATTTTACCACCGCATATGACCTTTACCTGATTTTCAATGAAGCTATCAAATATGATTCTTTTAATGAAATCATTCATATGACTTCTTATCAGACAACCTTCTACGACAAGGACGGCAAGGCAAAAGAGCTTACGGTGAATAGTACCAACCGTTTTTTGAAAGGTGACTTCAATGCGCCGGAAAATATTACCGTCATCGGCGGTAAAACCGGTACGACCAATGCGGCCGGACATTGCCTGATTTTGCTGTCCAGAGATGTGAACGGCGCACCGTATATATCCGTTATATTGAATTCATCGGCCAGCGATGTCCTATATCCTGAGATGGTACAATTGCTGGAGCAAATCAACAAATAGATGTTGTTTTTTAAGGGTATATAAACTATAATAAAGTAAATAGGTTGCGTGAATTCCTATAAATTTTACGACAGGAGGGTTACACCAATGGTTCAGTTGATTGTAGGCAAAAAGGGTAAGGGCAAGACAAAGCAGCTGTTGGACAAAGTAAACAGCGAGGTAAAGGATATTTCGGGCAGTATCGTATATCTGGACAAAAGTACGAAACATATGTATGAACTGAACAACAAGGTGCGTCTGATCGACGTTTCCCGTTATATGATCGAGAATGCGGACGAATTTTTAGGGTTCGTGTGCGGTATCATTTCTCAGGATCATGATCTGGAACAGATGTATTTTGACAGCTTTCTGAAGATTGCAGCACTGGAAGGCAAAGATATTTCAGTTGTGATTGAGAAGCTGGACAAAATGAGCGATTTCTTCCAGGTAGATTTTATCCTCAGCGTATCGATGGATGAATCCGAATTACCGGAGACTGTTAAGGATAAGATCATCGTATCTTTGTAAGAAAACGTATTATAATTTTCACGTATGAGAAGCCTCGGATGCCAACCGGGGCTTCTCAAGTGTAAAGGAGGTTTCCTGATGGCAGAACGACAGAATAAAGTAAAAAAATACAGAAAACCTCTGAACCTTAATATCGGCATGCTTATTTTTGGTGCCATTTTTATTTATGTGATCATTTGTGTGATCATGTATTTTCAGACAGATCACATTGTCCGTTATGAAGTAACAGAAGGCTCTCTTGCTACAAATAATATTTACAAAGGAATTGCCATCCGCAAAGAAGAGGTAGTCAGCACGGATACTGCAGGGTATGTGAATTTTTATGCGCGAGAGGGAGAGCGTGTCGCTAAGGGAGATACGGTATATATTGTTGATGAGACCGGACGGCTGAGTCAGGAATTAGAAGATGCCAGCCTTGGGGAAAACACCCTGAGTAATCAGGAACTTTCCGAGTTCCGAAATGAAATTGTGAATTTTATGCATGGGTATGATGATGTTACTTATGAAAGTACCTATGATTTTAAATATTCTTTAAAAAATACGGTATTAAAACTGGCAAATGTAAATATGCTGCAAAGCATAAAAAATGAAAACGGCGGTTCAACAGCCAATATTGTCAATTTTTGCTATGCACCCACCACGGGAATCGTAGCTTATTGGACGGATGGCTATGAAGGCCTGACGGTAGAAGGTGTGACGGAGGCTGTTTTTGATCATAAGGACTACGAGAAAAAACAGATGCTGGGTAATGAACTGATGGCAGTGGGAGATCCAGTGTACAAATTGTCTACCGATGAGAACTGGTCTGTGGTGATCCCCATAGATGCGGAACGTGGTGCCCAGATCCAACAGGAAGATTATGTAAAGGTCCGTTTTCTGAAGAACCAGTATGAATCCTGGGGGCAGGCAAAGCTGTTCACCGGAAGTGACGGGAACACTTTTTTGTCTCTTACCTTTACCAATTCTATGGTAACATTTGTATCCGATCGTTTCCTGGATATTGAGCTGATCTTAAACGATGAGACGGGACTGAAGATCCCGAATTCCTCTATTGTGGAGAAAGAATTTTTCCTGATCGACGAAGACTTCGTTTCGATGGATGAAAACACGGGGACCCAGGGTGTCATCAGACAGTGCTATCTGGAAAACGGCAATATATCCAGTGAATTCGTGGAGACGGATGCCTATAGCTATGATGAGACGGAAGGCGTGTATTACATGGATACTTCCGTGCTTAAGGCGGGAGACGTTCTGTATAAGACGGACAGTCAGGATACCTATACGGTGAGCAAACGTGCAACGCTGATCGGCGTGTATAATGTCAACAAGGGATATGCGGATTTCAAACAGATCAATATTCTGTATCAGAATGATGAGTATTCCATTGTGAGGGCAAACACAACCTATGGTCTGAATGTATATGACTATATAGTCCTGGACGGTTCGGCGGTATCGGATGATCAGATCATTACGAATATTAAGAAGACCGGTACCAATAAGGATACTACGGTCAGTGGTGATGATATGGCCCCGGAGAACAGTCCGGTGCCGGAAGGGTAAGATAAGCTGGAAAGGACGGCGGATATTTAAAATGCAGACGACTGAGCAGAGCAAAACACTGGCAAAAAATTATAATGCCGTAAAGGAAAATATAAAAAAAGCCTGCGAACAGGCAGGCAGATCACAAGAGGAAGTTACTCTATTGGCGGTAAGCAAGACAAAGCCGGTGGATATGCTTATGGATGTCTACCATGCGGGTGCCAGGGACTTCGGAGAGAATAAAGTACAGGAACTGGTGGAAAAGATACCACAGCTGCCTTCGGATATCAGATGGCACCTGATCGGACACTTACAGCGTAATAAAGTAAAATATATTGTGGACAAGGTCTACCTGATCCACAGTGTGGACAGTCTCAGACTGGCAGAGGAGATCAGCAGGGAAGCTGTGAAGAAACAGGTAGAAGTTAATATTCTGATTGAAGTCAATGTGGCACAGGAAGAGAGCAAGTTTGGTACCACAACAGAAGAGACCGAAAACCTGGTTCGCGATATTTCGTTTTTACCAGGTGTACATATTAAGGGACTCATGACTATCGCTCCTTTTGTGGAAGACCCGGAGGAAAACAGGATATATTTTCGGAAACTTAGGCAATTAGCTGTTGACATCGGAAATAAAAACATTGATAATGTTTCTATGAGCATACTTTCCATGGGAATGACAGGAGATTATACGGTGGCAGTACAGGAAGGTTCTGCAATCGTCAGAGTCGGAACCGGTATTTTCGGAGAGCGAGATTACAGTAAGACGATATAAAGAATATTTTAAGAAGACTTTGATAAAGGAGACTCGTAAACATGGGTGTAATGGATAAGTTTCTGAATTATATGAAACTGAACGATGAAGAAGATGAAGGTTTCTATGATGACGATTATCTGGATGATGAGGAAGAAGTAGAGCCTGTGAAAAAGTTTGGCGCTGCCAAGAACAGACAGCAGGCACAGGATGAGGAGGCTCTGGATGATAAGGGAAAGCGTACTTCACAGCCCAAGGTTACTCCGATCCATCGTACCGTTACCAAGAAAATGCCCGGAACCGGCATGGAAGTCTGTGTGATCAAACCTACTTCTGTAGAGGATGCACGGGAGATTACGGAGACACTTCTGGCGAACCGGACAGTAGTACTGAACCTGGAAGGTCTGGATGTGGATATCGCACAGAGGATTATTGATTTTACTTCCGGATCCTGTTTTGCAATCTCAGGTAATTTACAGAAAATATCGCATTATATATTTATCATCACACCGGCAAGCGTAGATATCTCCGGTGATTTCCAGGATATTTTCGGTGGCGCCGGATCCTTTGAAATGCCTATTAACAACGGAATGTCATAAAATGTCATAAACGGATAACTTCCTGCAGCTGGCTGTAGGAAGTTTTTTAAAAGAAAAAGAATGAAAACACAGAAAGAACGGTTTGGAATCAAACCGGAGGGTGAAAATATGGCACAGAGATTACCGGTGCTTTACAACAAAAAGCCTTGCTACGATATTGTATTTCAGCAGTCTTTTGACGGCTTATGGGAAGAACTTCAGGAACTGGGCGCTTCTGAGAAGAAATTATGCATTGTCACAGATTCCAGAGTGGATGAACTGTACGGAGCGCAGGTTGCAGAACTCTTAGAAGGGAAATGCCGCAAAATTGTAAAATATGCATTTTCTGCCGGAGAGGAAAACAAGAATCTGGAGACGGTAAAGGATGTATATCGTTATCTGATCGAAGAGGGCTTTGACAGAAAGGATATGCTGTTGGCACTCGGCGGCGGCGTGACCGGCGATCTGACCGGTTTCGTTGCGGCAACGTATTTAAGAGGCATTGATTTCGTACAGATTCCCACCACATTATTAGCGCAGGTTGATAGTTCCATTGGCGGTAAGACAGGTGTGGATTTTGACAGTTATAAGAATATGGTCGGCGCTTTTAAAATGCCCAGATTGGTATATATGAATCTTTCGGTACTTAAGACACTGGAAGAGAGACAGTTTTATTCCGGTTTTGCGGAAGTTATGAAGTCTGCTCTGATCAAGGATGCTTTATTTTATGAGTGGCTGATCGAGAACATGTATGAAATCTGCGAGAGAGAGCCTGCCACTTTGGAAGAGATGGTGATCCGTACCTGTTCCATTAAAAAGATGGTGGTAGAGAAGGATCCTACCGAACAGGGAGACAGAGCACTCTTAAATCTGGGTCATACGATCGGACATGCTATTGAAAAGGCTAAAAACTTTGAATTGTACCATGGGGAGTGCGTTGCACTGGGAACCGTGGCGGCTGCTTATATTTCCTGGAAAAAGGAAATGCTCAGCATGGAGGAATTCTATGAGATCCGCGATATGTTCGTACCGTTTTATCTTCCGATCTCCGTGGATGATATTGATCCGCAGGAGATTCTGAAGCTTACCAAATCCGATAAAAAGATGGAAGCCGGTAAGATTAAATTTATTCTACTTAAAAAGATCGGTAAGGCAATCATTGACAGAACCGTTACAGATGACGAGATTCTGGCTGCGATCGAAGAAATCAATTTTAGTGAAGAGGATGCCCATGAATAAAGAAAAAAAGAGTCGTATTATTATGTTACTTATAGATGTGCTGATCGCGGCGGTACTTTTGGTATTCGATCAATTTACGAAACATCTGGCTGTCGTACATCTGAAGGGGCAGGTGCCCTATGTACTTATTGACGGTGTACTGGAGCTGCAGTATCTGGAGAACAGAGGCTCTGCTTTCGGAATGCTGCAGAACCAGAAAGTGTTTATTCTGTTCGTGGGGATCGTATTCCTGGCAGTGCTTTTGTTTTTCCTACTCAAGCTTCCCGAACAGAAGAAATTCCGTATCGTTCATATTCTGCTTGCGGTGATCATTGCCGGGGGAATCGGAAATATGATCGACAGATTCCGCCTGGATTATGTGGTGGATTTTATTTCTTTTGTATTGATCAATTACCCGATTTTCAATGTGGCGGATATCTATGTGGTAGTCGCTACGATCGGTCTGTTTATTCTGTTTTTGTTTGTTTATAAGGAAAAGGATCTGGAGTTCCTTAATTTTAAGCAGAACCGTTATCGGGAGATGAAATAGGAGAGAGAACAATGGAAGAACTCCGATTTCAGATTACGGAAGAAACGGAAGACGAACGGATCGACAAGTGTATGAGTCTGCTGGTAGAGAATCTGTCCCGTTCGTTTATACAGAAACTGATCAAGGAAGGCAATGTCCTGGTAAACGGTAAGCCCGTGAAGGGAAGCTATCGTGTCAAATGCGATGATGAGGTGGTATTTTCCGTTCCGGAGTCAGTAGAGCCGGATATTGAGCCGGAGAACATTCCGCTTGATATTTTGTATGAGGATGCGGACCTCATTGTGGTGAACAAACCGAAAGGAATGGTGGTACATCCGGCAGCGGGACATTATACCGGTACACTGGTGAATGCGCTGATGTATCATTGTGGGAATGAACTGTCGGGAATCAACGGTGTGCTGCGCCCGGGAATTGTGCATCGCATTGACAGAGATACCACAGGATCCGTGATCGCCTGCAAAAATGATAAAGCACACAGATGCATTGCAGAGCAGCTCAAAGAGCATTCCATCAACCGGAGATATCGTGCCATCTGCTTCGGGGAACTGGAACAGGAAGAGGGCACCATTGATCAGCCTATCGGCAGACATCCGAATGACCGGAAGAAGATGGCGGTCAATCATCAGAACGGAAAACGGGCGGTAACGCATTATCGTGTATTGCAGCGGTTTCAGGGATATACTTATATAGAGTGTGTACTGGAGACTGGTCGAACGCATCAGATCCGTGTGCATATGGCAAGTATCGGACATCCGCTTCTGGGAGATGAGGTGTATTCCAATCGGAAAAGTCCTTTTAAATTACAGGGGCAGACCTTACATGCCAAAACATTGGGATTTATACATCCTACGACCGGAGAATATCTGGAGATCGACGCACCTCTGCCGGAATATTTTGAACATCTTCTGACAGTATTGGCGTGAGAAATGAGGCGTTTATGAATCTGTTTGACATTTTAGGACCTGTGATGGTCGGCCCAAGCAGTTCCCATACTGCGGGAGCTGTCCGGATCGGATATATTTCAGAAAAATTACTTCAGGACCATGTGAGGAAGGCTGAGATCCTTCTGCATGGTTCCTTTGCTACCACGGGAATCGGACACGGTACAGACAAGGCATTGATTGCCGGACTTTTAGGGATGCATCCGGATGATATCCAGATTCCGGCAAGCTTTGATCTGGCAAAAAAGGCCGGAATGGAGTTTACTTTTTCTACGGTTACCCTAAAAGATGCCCATCCGAATACTGCGGTTCTGCGGCTGTCCGGAGAACACGGTCGGAAGATAGAGGTTCAGGCAGCATCCATCGGCGGCGGTCGAATCCTGATCGCAAAATTAGACGGCATCGAAGTGAATTTCACTGCGGAAAAGCCCACACTGATCGTACACAACGTGGATCAGCCCGGACATGTGGCACAGGTGACAAGCATGCTGGCGGAGAGAAATGTCAATATCGCGACCTTGCAGCTGTACCGGGATAAAAGAGGTGGTTATGCAGTTATGGTCATAGAGACGGATCAGGAGGTGCCGCAGGATTCCGTGGAATGGCTTGAGCAACTGAATGGCATCATTAAGGTGACATACATCAATGTGGAGGATTAAGCATGTCTTATCAGTCGTTTGAGCAGGTATTGCAGAAATGTCATACAGAAGAAAAGGAATTCTGGAGGGTGATCTTAGAGGACGATATGGCGGAGCGGAATGTATCCGAAGAGGACAGCATGGAACACATGCGGGCCACCTGGGATGCCATGTTGCTTGCGGCAGCCACTTACGAAGGAAATCTGAACTCTTCTAGCGGACTTGTGGGCGGTGATGGCAGACGAATGGAGAAATATACTCATAGTGCTGGAACCGAGTCATTGTGTGGGGAGTATGTGGACACCTGCATTGCGGGAGCTTTACAGATGGGTGAATCCAATGCCTGCATGAAGCGTATTGTAGCGGCACCTACGGCGGGAGCCTGCGGAGTATTGCCTGCGGTGCTGGTGCCTTATTTTCAGAAGCGGTGCAAAGATACCGATAAAATCCTGAAAGCCATGTACGTGGCGGCGGGAATCGGGCAGATCATAGCCACCCGTTCTTCCATTAGCGGAGCTGCGGGCGGATGTCAGGCGGAGATTGGAGCGGCCAGTTCCATGGCTGCCGGAGCGCTGGTATATCTCCAGGGCGGTGACTGCACACAAATCGCCAATGCAGCGACTATGGCCATGAAGAATCTGCTGGGACTGGTGTGTGATCCGGTGGCAGGACTGGTGGAGGTCCCTTGTGTAAAGCGGAATGTGATCGGCACTGTGAATGCTATGTCTGCTGCAGACATGGCCATGGCGGGAATTACAAGCCGTATCCCTCCGGATCAGGTCATGGATGCCATGAAAGAAGTGGGAGATAAAATGGACGCTTCCCTGCGGGAAACAGCACTGGGTGGACTGGCGCATACGGAAGAAGGCATGAAAATAGCAGAAAAAATGTACTCATCACATAAAAATTGTTGAATTGCGACTAAAAAATCTGATAATTGGTTGATTTTTTGTTAAATATCACGTATAATAAAACTACAAAAAAGCTAGTTATCAAGTTCAGCAGAAAGTGGGTGTGTGTATGAATACTATTATTACCATTGGACGTCAGTTTGGTTCTGCAGGCCGTGAAATTGGAGAAAAGGTTGCAGAGTATTTCGGAATCAAATGCTACGATAAGGAACTCCTTACCAGAGCAGCACAGGAAAGTGGTTTTTGTGAGGAAATGATTCAGAATCATGATGAGAGACCTACCAATTCCTTCCTGTATAATCTGGTTATGGATACTTATTCTTTCGGCTACAATGCATCCTCTTTTGTAGATATGCCTATCAGCCACAAGGTGTTCCTGGCACAGTTCGACACGATCAAGAAGATCGCTGATGAAGGCCCCTGCGTGATCGTTGGCCGTTGCGCAGACTATGCACTGGCAGATTACAAGAACTGTATTAACCTGTTCATCTTCGGTGATGATGATGTGAAGACCAAGCGTATCATGGCCAGATATGATCTGACAGAGGCTAAGGCAAAGGAAATGATCATCAAGAAGGATAAGCAGCGTCAGAGTTATTACAATTATTATTCTTCCAAGAAATGGGGCAGAGCTGACAGCTACGATCTGTGTATCAACAGTAGTATCCTGGGAATCGAAGGAACCGTAAAACTGATCATTCAGTATGTGGAAGATTTCGAGAAGAAAAATAACGCCGACATTATGGAAAAGTAAGTATTTGAAATTTTGAAATTTTTTCAAAAAATATTACAATTATATCTTGACGAATCAAGGCACCTCATGCTATTATACTACGGTATGCCGCATAACTAGGTATAAGTGTGTTGGATTTTAAGGTCTTACACCACCAAAGTTAGCGAGTAAATAATAGGAGGTGCCTTATTATGTACGCAATTATTGCAACAGGTGGAAAGCAGTACAAAGTTTCTGAGGGTGATGTGATCAAAGTTGAGAAGATCGATGCAGAAGCTGGTAATACTGTTACTTTTGACCAGGTGATCGCAGTAAGTGACAATACCCTCAAGGTTGGTGCTGACGTTGCTAATGCAACTGTTACCGCAACTGTTATGGAGCAGGGTAGAGGTAAGAAGGTTATTGTATACAAGTACAAGAGAAAAACCGGTTACCATAAGAAGAATGGTCATAGACAAGCATACACTCAGGTTAAGATCGAAAAGATTAACGCGTAATCGTTATGACAACTATTATCATTCGTAAGAACCATGAGGGAATCTATCGTGGATTCTACTGCATGGGACATGCAGGATATGCCAAGAAAAGATTATTTGGTACGGAACCGGATATCCTCTGTGCAGCGATTTCTGTACTGGTGCAAAGTACCATCGGATCGCTTTCACAACTGGCAGGTGAAGAACTTCAGCTGACCCAGAATGAGGAGACGGGCTTTATCAAATGTGATTTTCAGGATGTTCTGCAGGACAAATCCGTATTTCTGATGGATTCCATGGTGTTCTCACTACAGAATCTCAGCAGACAGTACGGGGAACAGTATTTGCAAGTAAAAATCGAGGAGGTGTAGACCATGTTTAACTTTAACCTTCAATTTTTTGCACATAAAAAGGGAGTTGGTTCTACCAAGAACGGTAGAGACTCCGAATCCAAGAGATTAGGTGCGAAGAGAGCTGATGGCCAGTTTGTAAAAGCTGGAAATATTCTTTACAGACAGCGCGGTACAAAGATCCATCCCGGTGTCAATGTTGGTATCGGTGGAGATGATACTCTGTTTGCTTTAGTTGATGGCGTTCTCCGTTTCGAGAGAAAGGGCAGAGACAAGAAGCAGGCTTCTGTATATCCTGTAGAGAAATAAGTTGATTTAACCAGGGCTTCAAACATACTGATTGTTTGAAGCCCTTTTAGTCCGTAAAGGATTTTGTCGGAAAGGAGAACAATATGTTTGCTGACAGAGCTAAAATTTACGTAAGAAGCGGTAAAGGCGGAGATGGTCATGTGTCCTTTCGCCGTGAAAAATATGTTCCCAGTGGCGGCCCTGACGGTGGAGACGGTGGTCACGGCGGAGACGTGATCTTTGTTGTGGATGAGGGACTGAATACCCTGATCGATTTCCGGCACATCCGTAAGTACAAGGCCGGAGACGGGGAAGAAGGCGGCAAAAAGAATTGCCGTGGTAAGGACGGAGAAGATATTATTATCAAAGTCCCTGCGGGAACCGTGATCAAAGAAGCACAGAGCGGGCAGGTAATTACGGATATGTCGGGAGACAACAAACGGGTTGTTCTTCTAAAAGGCGGTAAGGGCGGCAACGGTAACCAACATTATGCCACCAGCACCATGCAGGCTCCGAAGTATGCACAGCCGGGACAGGCAGCGCAGGAACTGGAGCTTTTGTTGGAGCTGAAGGTCATCGCCGATGTAGGACTGGTGGGATTCCCCAATGTGGGTAAGTCCACTTTTCTGTCCAGAGTAACCAATGCCAGACCCAAGATTGCCAACTATCATTTCACTACCCTGAATCCGAATCTGGGTGTGGTGGATCTGGAAGGAACCGGTGGTTTCGTTATTGCGGATATCCCCGGACTGATCGAAGGCGCTTCCGAAGGCGTGGGACTGGGACATGAGTTCCTGCGCCATATTGAGCGTACCAAGGTGATCATCCATATCGTGGATGCGGCAGGTACGGAAGGCAGAGATCCCATTCAGGATATTTATGCCATCAATAAGGAACTGGAAGCCTATAATCCGGAGATTGCTGCACGCCCCCAGGTCATTGCAGCGAATAAGATCGATGCTATTTACACCGAGGACGGCTCCGACCCCGTGGAGGCGATCCGTGCAGAGTTTGAACCGAAGGGGATAAAGGTATTCCCTATGTCTGCAGTAACCGGTCAGGGTGTAAAGGAGCTTTTATATGAAGTAAATGAAATGCTTCAGGGAATTGGAGAAGAGACTACGGTCTTCGCACAGGAGTACTTCCCGGATAGCATGACAGGATCTGTGGACGATGCCTATACCGTAACCTATGATGAGGAAGAGGACGAGTATGTAGTAGAAGGACCTAAGATCGAGAAGATGTTAGGTTATACGAATTTGGACAGCGAGAAGGGATTTACCTTCTTCCAGAATTTCCTGAAGGATGCTGGAATCCTGGAAGAATTGGAAAGCTTAGGTATCCAGGAGGGTGATACGGTCCGTATGTATGGTCTGTCCTTTGATTACTATAAGTAAAACACGGAAACGTTTGAGAAAGGAATAAATTATGACGAGCAAACAGAGAGCATATTTGATGAGTCTGGCAAGCAATCTGAATCCGATTTTCCAGGTGGGAAAATCCAGTCTGACTCCGGAACTTACCGCAGCCATCGGTGAGTCTTTCAACAATAACGAACTGATCAAGATCGGCGTGCTGAAGAATTGTTTCGATGACCCCAGAGCGATCGCAGAGATGGTGGCAGAACGTACCCACTCCCAGGTGGTACAGGTCATTGGCAAAAAAATCGTATTGTATAAGCCGGACAAGGACAAGCCGAAGATCGAACTGCCCCGTTAATCGTTATATTGCAATCGGAATCCGTACAGAGGGATGAAGTATGAGCAGAATAGGCATTATGGGTGGTACCTTTAACCCAATCCACATAGGACATCTGATGCTGGCAGAACAGGCATTGGAGTCGGCACATTTAGACCAGATTTGGATGATACCGACGGGTTGTTCTTATCTGAAGACAAAAGAGGGCATTACGGTTCTGCCCGGGACAGAACGTTATGACATGGTACAGCGTGCTATCGCAGATAACGACAGATTCCGCTGCCTGGACATCGAGATAAAACGTCCCGGAGACTCTTACAGCTATGAGACCATGGAGCAGCTGCACAGAGAATATCCGGAACATCTTTTTTATT
>ERZ773168.632-NODE-632-length-34253-cov-3.861834_pt1 | contig 34253 bp, 22 predicted proteins | sample MGYA00511261_ERZ773168 | MGnify/ENA primary metagenome ERZ773168 (study PRJEB29015, sample SAMEA2737855) | human gut metagenome | biome: human gut; feature: human-associated habitat; material: faeces | place: China | collected 2012 ... | reverse complement strand
CCGCTGATCGAGCGGGGCGATAGCGTAAGGGCTTTGCCTCCCGTGATCGTGAACGGGCGTAACCGCCAGATCCAGTACGACCGGTCCGGGCGCGACGCGGCGGCGAACGGGGAGTTTGTCTTACGCCGTTACAATGGGAAGGAGCAGACGTTCGATTACCATGCCTCTATTCCTTTCGCCAAGTGGATGGAGCGTTCGGAGGTGTCGCTGGTAGCCGATTTTTGCGGTTGCGGCTGGGAGGCGTTGAGCAATGACAAGTCGCCGCTTTTCCCGATCCGGATCGCGGAGCCTGTGGTATTGCGACCGCTTTTGGCCTACGTCACGCCGGAGGCGGAGCGTGTGAAAGAGCGTGTGAAGGAAGGAAGCGCCTTCCTCGACTTCCCGGTAAACCGCACGGAGATATATCCCGAGTATCGCGATAATCCCTCGGAGCTGCGCAAGATCCTTGAGACCGTGTCGTCGGTGAAGGAGGATCCTTACGCTACCATCACGGAGGTATATATCAAGGGTTTCGCGTCGCCGGAAGGTACCTATAAGCATAACACTTATTTGGCCGAGCATCGCGCCAAGGCGTTGATCGAATATGTGAAGGGTCTTTACCACTTCGAGCAGGCCCGTTTCACGGTGGATTTCGAGCCGGAGGACTGGGCCGGATTGGAGAAACGGGTGGAGAACTCCTCGCTTGCGGACAAGGAGGAGCTGCTGGCCATCATCCGTGCGGACGAACCGAAGGATTACGACCGCCGCGAGGCGAAGCTGAAGGCGTTGAACGGGGGGGCCTCGTATCGGGTGCTCTTGCGCGATATTTATCCAGCCTTGCGCCATTCGGATTACGCGGTGCGCTACACGATCCGTTCGTTTACGGTAGAAGAGGCCCGTGAGTTGATCTATTCGGACCCTAGGCAGTTGAGTCTAAACGAGATGTTCCGGGTGGCGCAGACGATGGAACCGGGTAGCGACGCTTACCGCGAGGTGTTCGAGATTGCCGTGCGTATGTATCCGGAGGATCCGGTGTCGAACCTGAACGCCGCCCTTACGGCGATCGACGCGGGTCGCTTGGAATCGGTCCGCCGTTATCTGGCGAAGACTTCCGATTCCGCGGAGCGTACCTTGGCGGAGGCGGCCATCGCCATGCTGGAGAACCGCTTGGACGAGGCGGAGGCTCTGCTGGGTAAGTTGTCCGACGATCCTTCCGTAGCCTCGCAGGTGGAGGAGAACTTGAGGCAGATCGCCGCGAAGCGGGAGGAACTGGCTGATTGATGGCGAGAGTCGTGATCGCAGGATGATAATAATGAGTGTCAAATATAAAAACGGATGAGAAACATGAAAAAGAATTATTTATTAAGCGCGGCCGCCGCTTTCTTGCTGGCGGTTACGGGTTGCTCCGATGATATCGAAAACGGAGGCAATTCCGGTGGTGAGGACGATGGCGGCAAAGTCTATATGACAGTGAACGTCTCCACGGTGTCGAAGGGGGCATTGACGAAGGCGGGAGGAACTCCTTCTAATCCTAATGACGGTGGTGCCGGCTGGGGCGAGGACGGCAACGGTTTCTTGGAAGAGTTCGATGGCGCTAATGAGGGTAAGGTGTATGATGTTAATATCTTCTTGGTGAAATATAACGGTAATACATTTGACACTAACCCCTTGGACTTCTTTAATGATGACGCAAATAAAAATTTAGAGATTGCCGGACAGGGTTGGTATGAATCTAAGACCGGTGTTGATCCGAGTGGAGGTGGCGAGCCTAATCATGACAGTGCCGGAAAAGTGACGATGAAGGTGACGATGAATGAGGAGCTGACAGCAGAAGGACATACGTATCAAGTCTTTACGGTAGTTAATGCCGGAAATAGAATAGAGGGTATTACTACTTTGGGTGACTTACGAGACAGAGTAACTTTAAAGGATTTATGGACTGGCACTAATCAGGTTTCGAAAGCGGATCACTTCATTATGTCTACGCACAAGATGAAAGGCGTAGATGGCATAGGGAATTCGCTTGTTCGCATTTCCGTGGAAAATACAGATGAGACGAAACCGGCGGCAACAACCGTATTCGTGGAGCGTATGGCCGCACGTATCGACTTGGGATATGCTACTGAATTAGCGATAGATAAAATACTCGACAGCTCTCCGGTAAAGAATAAAGGCTCATTCAAATTGACGGGTTACAAGGTCGTGAACCAATGGAAGGGTAACAGCTACGTGTTTAAGCAGGTCTCTCCTAAAGCGGATAAGAACTTTGGCGAAGGGTCAAGTTTTGCGGAGGCGATGACTGGAAGTTATACTAAAAAAGGTAATGACTTTAAATATTTGGGTGATGAAGTATGGTCTATGACGGCGCTAAATAAGGCGGATGGCTCTTATAATTATGTGCTGGATCCGTCGATCAGCCAAAAAAAGGTACCTACGCAGGAAGGCGAAAATCCTTGGGCTCAATTCAAGGACTCTTATATCAACTATTTTAATCCGGAAAACAAAGACTTAAATAGGGTTGAGAATATGGCTAAGATTCCTGATTCTAATACTGAAGCTTTTTATAAAGAAGTGAATGATAGAACGTATTACCCCGTCGTGTACACCAAGGAGAACACGTTGGATCGTGAGGCGCAAGTAAATGGTTATTCTACCGGCGTTATTTTCGAGTCTGAGTTTATGCCAGATGGTGATAATTTTAAAGTCAGTTTCTATAATGAAAAAACGGGTTCTATTGAGTCTGTTCCTTTAGATGACAATAAAACATTCCTTTTGGCAGTCCATAAGAACAGTGTGGGTGCGACTGTCCGTTCTGTCTATAAAGATCTTCCGTCTGTTGCCGCTTGCGCATTTAATTTGGAAGAGGGTTCGGATCCTAATTTATTGAAAGGCTTAATGAATGGCTGGGATGAGGTAACATTACCGAAATTTGCTGATGTACAAAAGGCAATTAATTCCATGTCTGATCAGAACGGATTTGAGATCGCGTTTAAGAAATATCTTAGTGACCTGATTAAGGTCGAAACAAACTGGACTGATGGGCTAAAAAAGAACCTATGCTATACTGAATTTAGAAGGAAACAAAATGAGAGTAACGAAGGTCATCTCCCTGATACCCGCACTGATCCGAATAAATTCACCCCGGAGCAGATCGGTAATTTGTACCAATTCTACAACGTTTCCTTATACAAAGGCGGAAAGAGCTATTACAAGTTCTGGATCCGTCATAACGATAACGGGAACGATGGTATGATGGGCGTGATGGAGTTCTGTATCGTGCGTAACAACGTGTACCAATTGTACGTGACGGGTGTGCGTGGCTTAGGTGACCCGCTGCCTTACACGCCGGGTAAGGATACGCCGGACAAACCGGATGAGACGGATGATGTTACCATCGACGTCACCATCTACGTGAAAGATTGGGTGAAACGCACGAACAAAGACATCATTATTTAACCCTACCCCTCCGGGGGATTCCTACGATGGGCATTGTAAGCTCCTTACGATGCCCATCCAAGCCACCTTACGATGCCCATCATAAGAACCTTATAATGGGCATCATGGTTTACCTCCATCCCTGATAGTATGGGCGGAGGATTACTGAGTATCTTAATAAAATGATTATGAACCGTTTATTTCATACCTGCAAACAGTGGATGGGTATCGTGGCTGTAGCCGCGGGGTTATACGCTTGCGATTGGATACACGACGACTCGCTGCCGCTTTGCGAGTTCCGGCTGTATTTCAAGTACGACTATAATATGAAATTCGCTGACGCTTTCCAGCACGAGGTCGATTACGTCACGCTCTTCTTCTGCGATCAAGAAGGAAACTTCCTCTTCCAGCGGCGGATCGAGAAGAGCGAGCTGGATGAGCGGAACTCCATCGCCCTCGACATGGAGCCGGGTACTTATCAGGTAGTCACCTGGGCCGGGCTGGACAAGGGCAGTTACGCGTGGAACGATCCCGCCGAGGCGTCGCAGGTTGTCGAGAGGGCGCAAGACGTCAAGGTACGTACCTTGCGCGAGGACGATACGACACAACCCAGCGAGCTGCGCCCGCTTTGGCATAGCCTCGATACCTTCACCGTGACGCGCGATAGGCCCGAGGCCGACACCATCTCGCTCGCCAAGAATACCAACAAGCTGCGTGTCGTGCTGCAAAACGTGATGGGCGAGGATATGGACGTGAACAACTTCTCCTTCCAGATCGTCGCCGACAACGGGTATATGGATTACGACAACTCCTTGCTGGAGGATCCCCAGATCCACTACCTCCCTTATTACGCCGAGAACGTTAGGCTGGGCGCGGACCCGACCCCCGGGACTACCGTGGGCGGGCAGTTCGTGGCCGTCGCCGAGATGAATACCATGCGGCTGATGGCGGGACGCAACTACCGCCTCATCATCCGCCACCACGGATGGGAGAAAGACGTGCTCAACGTGAACCTCAACGATTACCTACTGCTCACCAAGATGGAGGGGCACCGGATCTCCGCGCAGGAATACCTGGACCGGCAGGATGAGTACTCGATCATCTTCTTCCTCACGCCGAAGGTATGCCCCGATTGCCCGGATCCTCCTATACCTCCTGACCCACCGGGACCGGATGATCCTGATGATCCGGACAAACCCGATGAACCCGATCCGGAAGACCCTACGATCGTGGGGTATGCCTGCTTCAAGATACAGGTGAAAGACTGGGTGATCCGTATCAACGACGGCATATTGTAAATCAAGAATCTTAAAACATCGCTAATGATGAGACGCTATATCCTATATGACTTATTGGCGGCGATCGTCGCCGGCCTTTGCCTCTGCGGGCTTTTTACGGCCTGCGGCGAAGACCGGGGTGGCGATCTCCCGGATGACGACCCGAACAGCTGTCTCGTGACCATCACCCTGCGGGCTTCCCAACCGGTACGCCCGCCGCAGACGAAGGCAGGCGAGACAATTACTTGGGAAAATGATGACGAATATGAGCGAGATATCACGGACTGGCTGGTGGTGGCGTATGACGAGAGTGGCGTATTGGCGGGATATACGTCCAGCGAAGGTACCTATAATAAGAATGATGATAATTCCCTCACGTCGGTGGATATGAGGTTGCCGGTCGGCACGTACCGTTTCTATGCGTTCGCCAACTTGGCATCGTTGGAAGGTGGCGAAGCGCTTCTTGAACAGATCAAAAACACGAACCCCAACCCGGGAAACCTGGACTTGTCGGAAGAGGTTTTGGCAAGGGCAAGGGAGGTGAACATCCTGGCCTCGGGTAATAGCATAGACGGGCGGAATGGTACACTGGGCGGCAAGTTCGGTGGAACGGATACGGAGGGCACTGGAAACCGCTTGCGTATCCCTATGAGCAGTTACGCCCAAGAGCATACGTTGGCTCCCGCTCCGGCACCGAACACATTCGAGATCCCCTTGATCCGTATGATCGGCAAGGTACGAGTGGAGATAACGAATAACTTATCCCAAGCGATCACCGTAAACCGACTGGACATCATGAACCTCCGCAAGGGAAGCCTGCCGGTCTGGCTCTTGCCTTGGGGAAATGACCAGTATCTAGAATTTAAGGGTAACGTGGACTTGGAGCAGCCTTTGGCTCCCGATTTCCCGAATGACGCGACCCCTCCGGTGGTAAACCCGGAGGATCTTTTCACGGAAAAGATCGTGCCCGGAGACGATGAAAAACAAATACTGGGTAAAACGGATGGCAGCGCGAATGGCTCTGTACAAGTTTACACCCGCTACATCCCCGAGACCAACGCGGCCGTCGGGACGGGCGGCGGCGGTATCCAGCTGGGTGTCGAGATAGAAGGCCGGCCTCGCACGGAGCACCTCACGGGCTTCGACTTCGTGCGCCGCAACGATTTGCTGATTATCCCCGTCCGGCTGACCAATATACAGACTACGTTGGAGGTCGCCGAGCAACGCCTTCCCATCGGGGTTTACCCGACCGCCTTGGTGTATGGTGCGAAGGATGGCGTGCAGGTATTGACCCCCATAACGCATACCCTGCAAGCCACCGGCGACTTGTCGATCCGCTTCAATATATCCAGTATAGAGGGCGTGACGGGCGATTTCTCCATCAAAGGCTACCCAGGGGAGGAGGTTGTACAAGGAGAGAAATACAGCTTCATCAACTGGAAGAAGAACGACCAAGAAGGGGGCGTGCCATTAATCACATCCATATGTGTAGATGGAGAGAACTTTACGACGACGGAAGGAGACATAAACATCCCACGAACAACACTTACGCCGGCCGATGACGAATCTAAAAAAGGTGGCTCCTTCACGATCCGTACCCAAGAGCTGGGCGGAAAGGCGGAGGCTACGATCATTCTCACGCTCGTGGTAAACTATACCGTGGATAGGGAGAAGCAAGAGATGCAAATCCCTTACACCATCAAGATCAGAAACTACAAAGAACAACAACCATAAATATAACAACAACCAAAGAAAGGAGGACCTGACGGATGAGACCATCAATCAACCTACAATATAAATTCTTGTTATTAACTTGCCTGCTAATCCTCGCTACGGGTGTAATTGTACCGGCGTGGGGACAGGAGTATACGATTATTCCCAGTACACAAGAGAAGGTCAATGAACGTGTGGATACGGTGTATGTAAAAGATGGGGAAGCGAGGGAGTTGTTTGTGCCGGAGTTGAGGAATAATGATGGACATGGACAAGGTTGGGTCGGTGATGATCGTTATCGATGGTACGTTCGTTGGTATCGAGAGAACACTCCATTGGATGAGGTCATAAAACCAACAAACGTTACAGTTTCAGCAGAAACACTCGTATTGGGAGGTACAGCGCAAACGGGTATACATACCGCTTCTTTGAAAAAAACATCTGATGGAAAATCCTTGTTTTGGTATCGCAAGGATTATTTCGAGTCAGATCGCTCATCGACCGCTACTGGAGCGTCTACGGTTGTATATAAGAAGGATAAAGTGGATGATGATGTTGTTATTTGTGACATAAGTTTGAATAATCTGATGTTCCCGGAAAATGATGCGACTGAAATCAACGAACCCCCCATTTCAATCCGTTATAAATTTGTTATTCGAAATGCGAAAGTTATCGTTGATCGAATAAATGCGAAGAACAGCGATCCTCTTATTGAAGAAAAAATATGGACTGCGGATGGAAAAGAAAATGTTAATGTGCAGTTGGGAATGACTGCTAATAATTATGCGTGGTATAAAGGTGAAACTACAGAGATTGTGGTAGGAGACTCTTATGAATATCAGATAGATGAAGAACCGTCTCAGAAGCTGAAATCCTGGGAACAGATAATATATTCTTTAAAGGTTACGAAGGAAACGGTGTTGCGTGTCCGGGCTGTTAATGGTGAGGAAAAAAGTCCTTGGCTTTATAAATATACACTTGCTCCAATCAGTGGTTCAGGCTTTATGCTGGAAGATAGCATGTTGGTACAGCAAAAAGAGAACCTGTTGGACATGAGGCGGGAACCGGATAAGCATAAGGATGTATATGAGATGATTGGTTATATTAATTTTGATAGAGGAGACTCAATTACACTCCAAGAATTAAAGAATGATACGAGGAAAAATATGGTAAATCCTAGTTGGGCCTCCAATACAGCGGATAAAGGGAAATGGTTGGATCCGGAAGTTACGGGTTATGCGCCGTATAATTATAATAGTCAACAATTTGCATATCCTCTTAATCGTCTGACAACCTTGCAGAACCAATACGGATTGTTTCGCACGGCCAATTTGGAGGATGTGTCAAAAGATGCAACGTCTTCATTCGTAAGTGGTTTGAATAATTATTGGTTTATAGCTAAGCAATATAGCTCTACCAATACGTCATTACCCGTATATGATCGAACATATACGAATACCGATAGCACGAAATTGGGTTATTTTTTCTTTGTAGATGCTGCAAACCTGCCGGGACGTTTGGTGAAGATTAAATTGGATGGTACTATGTGCGCACATACGGGTATCCTAGTAAACTTTTGGTTAAATGATATGACAACAAGAGCGAATGAGACTCATTCAGGTTCAAGAGGAGGTAAGCCTCTTCCTCCAAATATCAATATGAATTTTATTGGACGGGATAGTCTAGGGAATGACGTTGTCTTGCACCGTTTCACTTCGGGAGATGCGCTTACGTACTATTCGATGAAGGATTCCTATGATGTTAAAGCTGGAGATACTTCAGATAAACAGCCTCATTCGTATGAGACCAATGAATACATTGGCAAATGGCAACAGTTGGCTTATTCTTTCAGCCTATCAGAGAATTTGAGTAACTATAAAGAATTCTACTTAGAGGTACAAAACAATACCATTCACTCTTATGGTGCCGATTACGCCATCGATGGTCTGCGTGTCTACCGTACCAAGCCACAGATCGACGTAAAGCGAGTGGACGCTTGCTCTTCCGCCCAGCTGACTGTTTCTACAGATTATGATCTTTTGTTGAGAAATATGGGATGGAGCCTAAATTCGGATGTATTGGCAGGATTGAATATGGGGAACGAAATTACTGTAGAGTCTAAACATCTATGGAAATATCGTTATGGGCTATTAGGTAATAACGCTAAAGCAAACGTTCAAGATAATTATGTGGGAAATGTCTATTTCGGCTTTGCTAAGGATATGCAGAATTCGGTATCTAGTGACAAAGACGCTTGGATTACATTGAATAGAGACCTATTAGAGTATGATAACGTAAGTTATAATAATCGTAGTAAGTTATATCGTATAGTGGTACCTACAACTGAGAAGGCACGAGAGAAGAGTTTTAACGGCATAACAGATCCTGATAAGGCGAAGGCATTACAAATAGAATGGAATTTACGGCTGATCAATAATTTCTATCATGATGCGAAGAATGACATTTGGGATACTGAAATTACAGATAATGCGTTACAACGATCGGCTGGAGAAGGATTTCCTTCCAAAGATGCCTATTTAAACTATCTGGAAGAGGGTTTGAAAAAACATAGTAGCTCCTATGCCGATTATGTGATCACGATCAGTCCCGATAAAGTGAAAGAGATCATGGAGGGAGTTGGTGGTTTAGATGAGTCATACGAGCAATTGGTACGGGCCGTTTGTTCTGTATTGGGTATGACCCGCCTCCGTGTACCATGGTGGGAGGCGGAAAACGGAAAGCTGACCGGAAAAGTTGATTTGAGCGTAATCGATGTGAATAAGACGGATCTGAAATATAAAGGCGAACGAAACTTCGCGACAGAGGAGGCCGCCGCCACGGGCGAGTATGACGTAGTGATCTTTAGCGCACGGACAACAACCGATACGAGTGAGAAAATTGACTTCCCGAATGCCTCGGTTGATTTTAAGGATCCATGTGTATTGTCATCCCCATTCACCGTACTTCCCTCCTTTACGGTCGTGGCACGTACCCAAAGCGATCTGCCGGAAGGTATGATCGCTTGTGAGGGACGGATCTGCGCGATTGATGAGGCAACCGTATGGGTTGAAAAACTTGATGAGGCAAACAATCCAACCGGAGAAATGTCTGAGTATAAGAAAACAGTTCCTTTTTCTTCGTATAAATATACATTCGATTGGTTCTTAGGAGACTCGTTGGAACTCGAAGAGTTTTGTAATACGTATAAGGTACCTTTAGTGGATATATTAAAAGAGTATAGGAACACCTTGCCTGGAGATAAAGCCATGGACGCTTTCCCTGCAGATGATTTGATTAATTATTGCAAAGGGAAGAGTGAGTATAGCGATGAGAAATTAATAGCTGAGTTGCATACATTGCTTTTTGGTGATATAGACACAGAACCGAAATTGGTGATTGGTGGGTTATATGGAAAAGCGGAGTTCCGTTGGGTTGAATGGGTAGTAGTGATTCCTTATATGCCACCGAATATTAGTGAGGAGGATAAACGTAAATGGCTTTTTTGTGATCAGCCTCAAGTACGACGACTGGAAGCTGCTCCCGCACCGAAACTACTAGTTGGTTTCCCGGATGTGGAGTATCCGGCAGGAATGCCGCATTATCCCAATGTTCCTTTGCGTATCGGCTTACCGAATATCATGGAGGGAAGCATAATCAATATTCCTATCCAAAGCAATGGATTGAAGATGGGTATGACAGAATCCAATCAATTAGGTTTGCCTCAAAGTAATGCGAAGACTATTTTCTTGCGGAAAGGGCAGGCTTATACAGCGGTGGGCACTTTGACAAGCTTGTCAGCGAAAGTCAAAAGTGAAAATGAAGAAGTAGGCGGTGGATCATTCTCTATGACTTTTAATAATGATGCCTATCAACAATTCAATGAAGGTCAGACTTACGCCCTCTATATCCCCTTTGGTGAATATAATGGTGAGAATTTCGTGGAAGGTTCTTGCGAGGGATACGCTACCTTGCTTATCAAGATCGTACCGGAGTATCTGACTTGGAAGGGTACAAACACGGGTGAGAATGCTGAGGCATGGTATAATGACACGAACTGGCAACAATCCACGAAAGAGGAATTGTATATAGATCCGAACGGAACAAGCAATACGGATGCCAACGGCAATGATGACTTGACCGCCGCCTTCGCCCCGCTTCATTTCACCCATGTCACGATCCCGGAAGGGGAGACGCTGGAATTGGAAAACTTGGAGACGACGGGTAATTTGTTACAGATTCCCGAAGTGAACCCATCAAAGGCTACCGAGTATATCCAATATGATATGGCGGTAGACAAGGAGGGAAATAATACGATCGTAACCCCGTACTATATTAATAAGGTAAAGGCCATCTACTTCAAGCCCGAGGCGAAGTTACGCCGTCAGCAACTCTTGACGTACGACACCGCCCGCGTGGAGTTCGAGATGACTCCTGATGCGAAGTATTGGATGGCATCGCCCCTGCAGAGCGTATTCGCCGGCGATATGTACACCGTGAAGAACACGGGCCGACAGAATACCTATGCTTTCGCCGATATCACCTACAGTACGGCCAACAACAACCGCCAAGCCCCTGCCTTCTACCAGAAAGCCTGGGACAAGGCGATCACGATGTACGTGCCGGAGAGTGAGGTAGATCCGGTAGATCCGAATCCTAGTACGGTTCCCGGTCCAATTTATCCGGAAGGAGAATTGAGCGAAAAGAATTACGAGGTAGTCAAATCCAACTGGAGCCGTGAATACAACGATGTGAACGTCCCCTACGCTTTGGGAAAGGGATTCTATGCCAGTGTAGAAGCCAAAAACGCAAAGGACTTGAATGGAAATGTCTTGGTACGTTTGCCGAAAGCGGATAAGTCTTATAGTTACGAGCCATTAACAAAGGCCATGACCAAAGCCCCGACCTTGGCAGAACGGATTAACTCCGGCAAGCTGGCAGATAAAGAGGCTATCGAGGTGGTATTGGCTGATGCGAATACGGCGAACGACTGGTGGAATACGGATAATGGAACCGTCCGTGTCATTGCTGATGGCGACGGTAAGCACTTCCTGCTGGGTAATCCGTATATGTATCCGTTGGATATCGCTCGTTTCTTGAAAGAGAATGAGACTATCTTAGCGCAAAAATATTGGACATTGGATACGAAGATTGGAGAGGGTCTTGTTGTCGGTACGCCTGATGTGGCATGGGAAAATGGAGATACTGATGCTACTTCCGGAGCCGTTATCGCCCCCATGCAGGCCTTCTTTGTAGAGCTGAAAGATGCGGCCAAAACGAAAGCGGAAGGTACGACAACCGGTGCCGATCTGAAGGTCGTTCATTTCGATCCCTCCATGATGCAAGGAGAGCCGGAGAAGGTCTCTTCTTCCTTGCGTACCGCTACAGCCAAGAACCCGGTCTTGAGGCTGACAGCGGAGCGAGATGCATATCGCAGCACGGCCTTGCTGACGCGGCAGGATGATGCTACGAACAGCTATGAGGCAGATAAGGATGCCGTAATCTTGCTGGATACGGAACTGGAGGAGATCCCGCAGGTGTACACTATCGCCGGGACTCGTGCCGTGGGCGTGAACGTAGCACGACGAATCGACCAAGTGCCCCTTGGCGTATATGCCGGCGAGGGTAAGGGCGAGGTTACACTGACGATAGAGGGTATCGGCGATTGGGCGGAGACGCTTTACCTGTACGATGCCGTAACTCATAAAAGTACGGAGTTGTCGGACGATACGTATACCTTGCGTTTGGACGGCAGCAGCCATGGACGTTATTTCCTAAGTGCGGGCTCGCCTACTGGTAATGAGGGGGTAGGCGGTGCGGAATCTATCTCTGTCTATTCCGCCGTATCGGGTAGGGTAGTGGCCAGTGCTAGCGAGGCGTTGAAGCGGATACAGGTATTTACACCGATGGGTCGTTTGGTACGTACCTTATATCCCGCTCGTCCGACTTATACGTTCGATCTCCCGGGAGGCATCTACATTATCCGTACGGAGATCGCCCACGATCAGAAGACGGTGAAGCTGCGGGTTCAATAAGCAGCTTCTACCACTCCATCTCTAATATGGATTACACGGTCTGTATTTGTAGCCAGTTGTTCGTCATGCGTCACGATGACGAACGTCTGGTTCATCTGGTCTCTTAACTCGAAAAAGAGGGCGTGCAATTCTTCCTTGTTCTTGGTATCGAGACTTCCGGAAGGTTCGTCGGCTAGGATAACCGCCGGATTGTTGATAAGCGCACGGGCTACCGCTACCCGTTGCTTCTCTCCGCCGGATAGCTCGGCAGGCTTGTGTGCCATGCGATCGGAGAGTTTCAGGAAGTCCAGCATCTCTTTCGCCCGCTTCTCGGCCACGGCCGATTTCTCCTTGGCGATCAGCGCCGGGATCATCACGTTCTCCAAGGCCGTGAACTCCGGCAATAATTGATGGAACTGGAAGACGAAGCCGATATTCCGGTTGCGGAAAGCCGCCAATTCCTTATCGCCCAATCGTCTTGTCTCCGTGCCATTGATAACCAGTTGCCCACTATCCGGTGCGTCGAGCGTGCCGATGATTTGCAACAGGGTTGTCTTACCCGCCCCGCTGGGGCCTACGATTGCGACAACCTCGCCCTTGTTTATCGTGAGGTCGATACCTTTCAGCACTTGTAAGGCTCCGAAACTTTTCGTTATTCCTTCGGTTTGTATCATATCAAGTTTCTTAGAACGTGCGAGGCAAGGAAACAACCGAACGTTGCCGGCATATAAGAGACCGTTCCCGTGGTCGTACGTTTACATGTTTCGTTTTCAACTTCGATCACGGCGTCCGGATCGGCGAACTCGGTGGAAAATACGACGGGAATCCCCTTGCTTACGCCTAGAGGACGCAACCGTTTCCGCACCGCTTTCGCGAGGGCGCAATTGATTGTCTTGGAGATATCCGCAATCCGTACCAAGGACGGGTCTACCTTAGCGCCCGCCCCCATGGAGGACACGATGGGGATCTTATGGATATATGCTTGGTACATCAGGTATACCTTGGGACTTAGGGAATCGATGGCATCTACCACGAAATCGAGAGGGGCCGATAGGAGTACCTCCTCCGTCCGCTCGTCTCGCAGGAATTCATTCAGGACGGTTAGTTGCAACTGGGGATTGATATGGCTACGACCTCGGCTTTCGGCATCCCTAGGGTGGAATGAAGGGCGGGCAATTGGCGGTTGATATTACTCTCGTTTACCGTATCGGCGTCTATGATTGTCATCTTTCCTATTCCGGCCCGGCAAATCTGCTCGGCGGCATAAGCTCCCACACCTCCTAACCCAACTACCAATACATGGCTACATGATAAGCGCTCCATACGCTCGGCTCCAAACAAAAGTTCCGTCCGTGTATTCCAATTGTAACTCATTTATATACTTTTGAGGACAAAAGTAATCAATTGTTCCGGTTCCTCCAATACTTGCTTTTATCCGAAAGCTTTGTGTCTTGTTACTGTATGGGCGTTGCAGTATTACTGCATCAGCCTTGCAGTACCACTGCAACCCGGGTTGCAGTGGGTGGATTGCGTCAGATGGGTTGAATATGAAAGACCGATCCTCCGTCGGAGGCCAGCGGAAGGGTGATTTTATCCCTGTAGGTGATCTCCTTAACCTCTTTTACGAGTTTGTTCGAGTCTATATTCGTATCTTCAGCATCTTTATAGATCGTTATCTTATATTTCTTGTCCTTATCCAAGAACTTGAGGTCTACATCGATACTGCGTGCTTGGCTGTTATTGATCGTACCGACAAACCAATCCTCTCCCTTTTTGCGGGCGATCGTTACGTATTCATTGACGGAAGCGTTCGGAACGACTGTTTGGTCCCAAGTCGTAGGCACGGCTTTCAGGAACTCGAATCCCGGTTGTCCCTCGTAAGCCTCCGGCGTATCGCAAATCATGCCGAGATAGCTCTCTAATACCACGTACATCGCTAACATATGGCAACGGGTACTCATTACGTAAGGGTTACGCTCTTGATTCTTGAACTTATCTCTCGGCAAAGAGCGGAAACCTCCTAAATGATAATCAGTCGCTCCCGCTAACAAACGGGTAAAAGGCATATGGATGTCATGATCCGCATCGGTATCCTTGTCCCATTTACAATGCTCATAATTAAGCGTACCCTCGCGGGTGAACTCATTGGGATAGGTACGGTTTAATCCAGACGGCTTGCAAGCTCCGTGGAATTGCACGAATAGATGATGCTTGGCCGCCTTCGCCAAGAACTCTTCTTGGATGCGGATCATCTCTTGATCGTCTCGATCCATGAAATCGATCATCATGCCGGCGATTCCCCATTTCTCGAATTGGGCGAAAGCCTCGTCTATCTTCGCGTACAGAGGTTTCCAGTTGGTCCATAAATGGATACGTACGCCTTGGCTCTTGGCGTAATCGCAAATCTCCTGCATATTGAGGCTCGGAACGACTTTCAAGATGTCCGCTTTCGGGCCCGGAGAACCGAATCCGGCTCCATCCTCGTCATACCAAGCTTGCTCGGCGTTCCCGTAGATCGAGTGATAATCCAATCCGTTACGGGCTACGAAATCAATGTAATATTTATTCGTGGGGAAATTGTTTCCGCCAAGGAAAGTCGTATCCGGAACGACATTCCCGTTCCACCACGTAAAAGTAGTCTTACCCGGCTTAATCCAAGACGTATCCTCTATCTTACAAGGCTCATTGAGATTCGTAAGGATATTGGACGCTATCAAGGAACCGATTTGATCGCTGATCATCAAGACCCGCCAAGGAGATTGATGGGGTAGGGATGCCTCTACCTTGATACGTTCTTGTCCCAGTTTAGGTGATAGTTTCCCGAGAAGAGCCCCGTTTTCTTTCCATAGGTACATACCGGCGTAATCACGAACCGCCGCCTCGGTAATCGCCATATAAACATGGTTCGGGAAAGAGAACAGGGCGGGCATATCCATCAATCGTTTATTATCCATGTCGGTATAATCCGTGACTGTATATTTACCTTCGTGGGAACTTTGGTAGTTGGGGAGGAATAAAGTGGTTACGTTCGGGTTACTTTGTAGGTTGAAGGTGGTTCCCTCGTCATACATGATATACGAATCCCATCCTTTTTGCTTCGGAAACTCATAGCGGAAGGCGATACCGTCATCGAAAGCCCTTACGACCAGATTAATCTTGCGAAAAGGCTGAACGGTTTCCTCTAGCGGGATGATTACCTCTTTGGAAAGGCTATGTATATGTTTCGCCTTACCGACGATCAGTTCATAGGTCTCTTCTTTCGTGCTGAACACCGGCTTGCTCATCTTCAGCTTCTCGCCAAATGCCCCGTTATCGAATGTCAATGTCAGCGGGGAGTCTTGGATCAGCATTTGCTTATTGAACTCTATGTTATATACCGGACTTTTTTCCGTTAGGGCCAGCGAGAATTTGATCTTGCCATTCGGCGAGGTCAATCGTACGTTCTTGTTCGCATAGATAGAAAGGCTGAATAGCGTGAAAAATAAGATTAAGTAGATAGATTCTTTTTTCATGGATACTGATTTTATGTTTCAAAGATAATGCTTACTAATTAAAATTCCCTCTTTCTTTTGAAGGAATTCATCTAGTTGTAGAGACGGGGCATGCCCCGTCTCATCCCAGCAAAATGGTAACTAAAGATACTATCAGACGGTGGTGAGACGGGGCACGCCCCGTCTCTACAATTAGGGGAGTTTAATTAGGTGTATTTTTGGGGTGGATGAGTTGCTTCAGCAAATCTTTAAGATGAATCGTTTCATTCTTGACCAATGGATGGGCCCAATAGGAAATGCTTAAGATATAACCGAGCGTGATAAACAAGAAGAACATAGAGTAACGTAGCCCGATCAGATCTCCAAGTCCACCAATGATGAACGGAATCAATGCCCCACCGAAAATACCCGTACACAAGATACCGGAAAAAGCCCCATGATGCTTATCCACGGAGTTAAGGGCTAAGGCGAATATCACCGAAAACATGATCGAGATCGAGAAGCCGCAACAAGCGAAAGCGATAATCGCTACTTGCGTAGGACCGAAGAGCGCTATCGCTAAATTAAGGATCGCTATCATCGAGAAGATACGTAACATCAGCTTTGAGTCGATTAACTTAACGATCACCAATCCCAACAAGCAGCCGATGGACATCAATCCCCAGAACCAAGCAACCGTGGTAGCCCCGGCTCCTTCCGGGCTGACCCCATGATACATATTCAAGAAAAGGCTCATCCAATTCGCCAATCCTTGCTCGGTTCCCACATAAGCGATAATCCCTAAGAAATAGAATATAACTTGTTTTTGCCTGAGCAATTCCTTATAATTCTGTACCGTTCCCGCCTTCTCATCTTCCTTTAATTCTACTTTCGGGAATTTGACATAAGAGATAACCACTAACATGATGACAAAAACAATCGTAAAGATAAAATAGAGCGAGCTCCAAGGTAAGCTCTCCGGCGTTATCCCTTTGAGGAAACGGATGAAGAAGTCGTTCGCCGAATCCTCACCGGTTAATTTTCGCATAAGTCCGGCCAAGACGAACGGGCTCATGAAAGAAGCGGCCCCGAATACGATCTGGGCCAATACCTGATTAAAGGCATATTTTTTCTCTCCACCCGCCTCACGCATCAAAGGCAATATGATCACCTGTAGCATCGCCATGCCCAGACCGATAGCGAAAAGGGAAGTTAATACGATAGGGTAGGTCGGGAATATGACGAAAAGCCCCGCACCCAAAAACGCCAGACTGAAAGCGATCAATAAGGAAATCTTTCCCCCGAAACGCTCGATGATCATTCCTGCCGGGATCGACATGATGCCATATGCCAAGAAAAACGAGAACGGTAAGAAAGCGGCCAATGTCAAGCTCAGCCCAAAACTATCGATAATCATCGGTAGCATAGGGCCTAATATATTGGTAACAAAAGAAATGACAAACCAAATACACAAGATGAGGAGTACGATCCAATTATTCTTATTCATGATAGATAGATTCAATGATTAAACACCAATGCCGCCGCCCCGAGGCATCCGGCCTTATTTCCTAATCGGGCAAGCTCGATAGTCGTGAAGTACGAGGTTTCCTTCATCACGTATTTCCCGACCTGCTCCCGTATATTGTCAATGTAGAAATCTCCGGATTCCGAAATGCCTCCGCCGATAATCACCTTTTGCGGAGCGAAAATGTTGATAAGGCTCGCTACGCCTAGGGACAGATTCCGGAAATGATCCTCCATAGCGAGTACGGCCTCTTTCTCCTGAGCTTTATAGCGCTCTACTATATATTTTCCATCGATACGGGAAGGTATCTCTCGTCCGTTCTTCTCCAATAATTGCCGGTATAAGGCGATCAACGCACTTACGGAAGCGTGTGCCTCTAGGCAACCGGACGCTCCGCAAGTACATTGATTCCCATTCAGACCATGAATAATTAAGTGCCCAAGTTCGGTGCCCCGGTTCCGGTAGCCGCCATAAAGCCGGCCGTTCAAGAACAAGGCGCCCCCTATGCCGGTACCCACCGTCAAGAAAACGATATCGGAGAGACCTTTAGCCGCCCCATATATCACCTCGCCCAACCCCATAAGGTTTGCGTCGTTGTCGATGAATACCGGTAGATTAAATTCCGCTAACGCAAGATCCAATTGTTGGTTATCTAGTTCAGGAAGATTATTGGCAAAGAGAACCACCCCATTATCTACTACGGAAGGTACACCTATGCCAATTCCGTAAATCCCCCAATCCCGGGAACGGGCGTAGTCTGTCATTTTCCGTACGATACTTTTTATGGTATCGGATAATGGGCGTGGATTCTCTTTTGATTGTGTGGTTTCCGACGATTCGTAAAGAATGTCGCCATTCTGGTTCACAAGAGTATATTTTATGCTTGTTCCTCCAATGTCTAATGCGATAGCGTATTTCATGATAATTGTAAAAGCTTAATTAGAACTATGCGCCGCTTCCCTGTCGATCAGGCAAATCACGTTCGGGTGCAGCCACAATAAGGAGGCCGGCAACTCCGTCGAGATCTTCTGTTCAAGGAAAGCTTGAGTAATCTCCCTTTTCTTTATCCCGTTGATAAGAAGGATAATCAGGCGTGACTGAAAGATATTCGCCATGCCCAATGTCAGTCCGTATCCCGGTTTCTCCGTATCCCCGGCGATCATGGGATGTTGCAATGATTTCTGGGACAGATGAGCCACATGGCAATTCGTATGTAAGGAAGGAGCCGGCTCGTTCAAGGCGATATGGCCGTTCATCCCTATTCCTAATATACAAATGTCGATAGGGCCTTTTTGATCCAGTATCTGTTGGATCCGCTCACATTCCGCCTCAGGGTTCTCCGGATCGCTTTGGAACGCTATATACCGGTCTTCCGGGATTTGAAGCGGACCTACGAAATAGTTCCGTAGATACGACTCGCACGTACCCGGGTGATCCATCGGGATCCCTCCCCATTCATCGAGCTTTAGTACCGTGAATTGGGAGAATAATTCCGGTTGGCGACCGGCTTCCTCTACCAGCAACTCATACATCCGGGTAGGAGAGCCCCCAGTGGCGGCACAAAGCGTAAGTGCCTTGTGCTGCCCTAACTCTGAGGTAACAATCTCTTTTGCCTTAAGGCTTAATGCCTCATAAGATTGACAAATCTCTATTCTCATACGATTTTAGAGCTCTTTGATTCGGATATTGCGGAAGCAAACACCATAACCGTGGTCTTGCATACCGATGTAACCCGGTTGTTTTCCGCATTGTAGCATCAAGTCGTAAGCTTCCGGGCATTTCTCCGGACTCGTGCTGAACTTGCTGAACTTACTATGATCCACTAACGCGCGCCATACCGGTGTACCGAACTGGAATTCCAGCACTTTCACGTCGTTCATGTAATGGATCACGCGTTGGTTATAGACAACGATTCTCGTCTTGTTCCAGTTTCCGTACGGTTTTACGGGTTGTGGATCCGGCATAATCATGTCATATACGGCACCGGCCTGACGGTTACCGTCGCAACCTTCCCATGCGTCCGGCATATTCTCGTTGTCGAGTAACTGATATTCTGGGCTGGAGTAATAAATAGGTGTACCCTCAATTTCTTGCGCTGTATAGAAGATACCGCTATTACCGGCCTTGTCGATCTTCCATTCGATCTCGAAAACGAAATTTTTGAACTTCTTGTCGTAGATCAAGTCGCCGAAGCCCGTGTCTGCCTTATTGTCGCTACCTTTATAGGTGATCGATCCGTCTTCAACCACCCAACCTTGGGGTACATCCTGACGGCAATAGCCGCGCCATCCGTTCAAGGTCTTGCCGTCGAACATGGTGATCCACTCGCCTCCCGTAGGGATACCGTCGCTATCGAGGGCTTGGGTTTGGGCGGTTTGCGTTCCGGCATCGTTGGTATTACCGCCGGAGGTACATGACAAGGCCGACGCGAATAAGGCTACGGCCATAATACTGCTATAAATCTTTTTCATCGCTATTATGAATGTTTGTTGTTTGTTAGAAACTTGTTAGATAATTATTAGGAATTTGTTAGGTTCCTGTTAGGTTCCCGTTAGCTTTTATAACTTCAGGTCTTCCCATCCATTGCGGTATTTCCGCTTGATGAATTGGTTCGCCTGCTCGAAATTGGTGATACGCATATTCGCTCCATCCCATAGGAAAGTCTTGTTTCTTCCCGGATAGATGAAGCCTTCGCGTTCTCCGTAGATCGAGTCGTTATGTTTCACTTGTTCCCGGATATTATGGCTCCGTAAGATCAAGTTACCCATCAATACGGTCTCCGTCAACGGACCGGCGTATCCTTCGAATGGAGATTCTACGTCCGCCTTGTCGTACCCTGCGATACAAGAGTCGATCCATGCCCAATAGTGGCCATTCGTACCCCCTTCGATACGTTTATATTTATGAGGAATGTTCACGTCTTTGTCGAATAAAGGTTTCTTGTTCGCCTTTACCCCCTTCGGCCAGAATCTTGGATCGGAACCACCCCAGCCGCAAGAAGCCATACCTTTCGTACCTACGAATACGGTTGCGCCTTCCACGTCCATCATATCCAAGTCTCCCATCGTGCAGGTCATATCGGCATCTGGGTCGATCTCCTCGAAACGTTCCGGCATGATACCGCCGTCCATCCAATACAGACTCAAGTCGCTTCCGTCTTTCTTCTTGAATTTATAACGGATCGAGCTGGCTACCGGGCAACTTTCAGGATAATAGGCTTCTTCGAAGATACCGGAGTAAACATTGGTCGTGCTGCAAGAAACCTCGGTCGGATAACCTAATTGAAGCAATTTGAATGGAGGGCCGATGATGTGGCAACCCATATCTCCAAGAGCGCCTGTACCGAAACGCCACCAACCACGCCAGTTGAACGGAACCAAATTATCCACATAGTCTACATACTCCGCTGTTCCTAACCATAAATCCCAATTCAAGCCTTTAGGAACAGGCGGTTTCTGGTTCGACCAAGGAATACCTTGCGGCCATACGGGGCGGTTGGTCCAGCAATATACTTTCTGGATGTCACCCAACAGATCTGCCTCGAGCCATTCACGAAGGGTACGCATACCGTCGCAAGAGTTACCTTGGTCACCCATCTGGGTCACGACCTTATATTTCTTGGCAGCCTCGGTAAGGATACGTGCCTCGTAAATATCGTGCGCGATCGGTTTTTGCAGATATACGTGCTTACCCATCCGCATAGCGCCGAAAGCTTGGATCGCATGGTTATGATCCGGGGTGGAGATACATACGGCATCGAAGTTCTTACCTTCCTTCTCGTACATCTCACGGAAGTCGTTAAAATACTTAGCTTTTGGATAGGTCTTGCGAGCGTCGACAGATTGACGGTCATCCACGTCGCACAGACAGGTGATCGCCGCGTTCTTATGCGGCGTATTCATTAAGCTACCCAAATCGGCGGCTCCCATACCGCCGCAGCCTATTTTCGCGATATAAAGCTTATCGCTGGGAGCTACATGTCCTAATCCCGCTACGGTAAAGCTGGGCAGGATCGTAAGGGCGGCAGCGCCTGTGGCTGCCATCCCAAGGAATTCCCTTCTAGAGATTCCAGTCGGACTGGATTGTTTATTTACCTCTTTCATAAATTTGTTCATATTATGATTAATAATTGAATTGGGGTCTAAAGAATTGATATTAAAAACAGACTGATATGATTAGAATGCCGGATATCCCGGGTTCTGAACCAAATTATTGTTCTTCTGCCAAGCCTTGAACGGGATCGGGAAGATCTTACGATATTCCGGAGTCTGTTTCGGCTTCATATATCTCGGTTTCAGATAAGTCCCGAAGCGGATCATATCTTGGCGGCGGACAAATTCGAATGCCAACTCATAACCACGCTCGTTATAAATATCATCTAATGTCACGCTCGTGTAATTATGATCGGAATTACCATAAGCCCTTTCCCGGATAGCGTTTACCAGACGAGTAGCTTCACCGAGATCCCCGCCCATGCGAACCAAGGCTTCCGCTTTCATTAGGTATACATCAGCCAGACGGAAAATAGCGATATCGTTCTCCATATTGGTATTTTGCATGCCTTTCTCATATACCCACTTATTGATACGTGCGCCGTCTTCTTGGTGAACTTCGCCCCACGGAGTTAAGTTACCGTCCGCATCGGTTTTCTCTGTTCCCGGTACCACATTTAAGTCGATCGTATGGATCAAGTCATGTCCTAGGGTCGTTTTCAAAATCTCTCCCGTGCTAGGGTCGATCATCGGGCCGATCAAGAACGAACCTTCGTAACGAGGATCTTCCGTATCAAATGTACGAACAAAATCCGGCTGGGCGTTGATACCGTTCCACATACCGCCGGTGAAACCTAATACATCGGGATCCAGATAATGTAATGTCCAAAGATGGATAGAGTTGCCCCACTCATCGGATGCCTTGTAGCAGATCGGGAGAATGATCTCTCGTGATACCTCGTTATGAACCTCGAAATTGGTTTTCCAATTCGGTTCGATGATATATTCGAGTTTCATGATCTCGTCGCACTGCTCCACAACACCTTTCCAGTTCGGTTCACCGATCCATTCCTCGGCGTTGAGGTACATCTTCGCCAATACCATGCGGGCAGCACCTTGCGTAAACTTACCGTAGCTGGCATCTGATACATCGGAGCGCAAGTTCGGGATGATCTCGGTTAATTCCTTAACCACATATTTATAAATGTCCGCACGGCTTGTGCTGGAGGGCAAGGAGGTATCCTCAAAATCTGTCACTAGTGGAGCGTTACCGAAGATATCTACGATTACATAATACCAGAAAGCGCGTAATCCTCTTAACTCGGACAAGTATTGAAGCTTAAGCTCATCGCTCATGGCTTCGCTTTTCTCTATAATATTATATACGGAGTTAACCGTAGTTAGGCCTCCCGTACAATAATCCCAGCAATTTTCTACAGAGTAAGAGTTCGGTTTCCAGCTATGCATACATTGTTCCATATACTGTCCACCGTCCCACCAGTCACCACCTACACGTGTCGGTGCCATCAAGATATCGGCTGTCATATCGGCCGCCCCCCAAGGACCGTCGTAGGCTAGCATATTTTTCAAAGATTGATATGCCGGAGCCATGATTGCGTTGATCTGCTTTTCCGTTGTCCCGAATTCGTCGGTAGGAAGTTTGTCGTATACGTTCTCGTCCAAATCCATGCAAGAGACAAGCGTTACCGGAGCGAGTACGGCACATATTATATTTTTGAATAATCTTTTCATGATCGTTACTGTTTATGTATTAGAAATTCAAGTTTAATCCAACAGAGAATGTGCGTGCCTTCGGATAAAATTCACGAGGTTCTACACCCGGGGTTAAACCGTCTCCTGAATCCATAGGGACTTCGGGATCAAGACCTTTATATTTCGTGATAACGAATAGGTTTTGTGCCGTGAAATAAACACGGATACCGTTCAAAGCTTTGATCTTATATCCTAAAGTCAAGTTGTCGAGACGCATAAAAGATCCTTTCTCTAAATAATAGTTGGAGAATCTAGGAGTTTCGCTTAACGTATAGGTCAATGGATCGTCCAGCGCATTCGTTCCCGGCAGGAATCCGGATTGAGCGTATGCCATGCGGGTCGCATTCAATATATCATTACCGATCGTTCCACGCAAGAAAAATGATAAGTCAAAATTCTTGTAACGGAAAGAGTTGGTGATACCGTAAGTCAATTTCGGCTGTGCGGAACCGATGTAGTCGTAATCCGCCGGATCGGAAATCTCGCCGTCGCCGTCTTTATCTACCAAGATATATCTACCGTTCTCGTCAATACCGTTACAAACCAAACCGTAGAATTGTCCGATAGGGCGTCCTTCTTCCAATACGTGCGTACCACTGGAGCTTCCACCCCGGATGAATACGTCACCTAATAAGATCTTATCCATCGTGAATACATCGTTGGATAAACGAGTTACCTCATTTTCATTGTGAGCCAAGTTCAAGGAAATGTTCCAGTCGAAATCCTTTGTGCGGATAGCGTCTGCGTTCAAACTCAACTCGATACCCGTATTACGCATATCACCTACGTTTGCCATGATCTTATTATATAAATAAGGAGGGGTTGGTACCGGATAGGTATAAAGCATGTCAGAGGTCTTTTTGTTATACCATTCGATACGACCTCCTAGGCGGCTATCCAATACGGAGAAATCAAGTCCGATGTTCAACATCGCTGTTTGTTCCCATTTTAGGTCCGGATTGGCGTTCTGGCTGATCTTATAAGAAGGCAACCAAGAACCGGTATCATAATATACACCATCTGTGCCGTAAAGCTCGAGGGTTTTGTAGGGGTCCAATCCTGTTTGATTACCAGTGATACCATAACCGACACTTAACTTTAAGTCGTTAAGCCAGTTTACTTTTTGCATAAATGATTCTTGGGTGATATTCCAACCCACGGAAACGGAAGGGAAGGTACCCCATTTGTTATTCGTTCCAAATTTGGAAGAACCATCCCGGCGTACGGTAGCTGTCAACATATATTTCTCATTGAAGCTATAATTGGCTCTTGCGTATAAAGAGATCAGGCGACTTTGCCATTTCTCAGACTCCGCGTCTCCGGGGTTCAGGTTTTGTCCCGCGGCCAAATTGTTAGCGCCTAATAAATCAGTGACGAAACCACGGGTCTGTACGTGAGTCTCCTCATAGTTCTCCTCTTCCCAAGAATAACCGATCAAGGCATTGATCTTATGCTTATTGAACTCGGCCGAGTAATTGGCGGTCCATTCCATCAAATCCTTATCACGCAATCTCGACCAACGTTCGGCCTTACCGCCATCGTTGTAGCCGGCTTGAGACTCGATGCTACTGTATTTACTCTCATCTTCCGTGTTCCGGCTTTTAGCTAAAAGAACTTTAGCCTCTAAGCCATCGATAATCGTATAACCGACATCAGCGGTTCCATAGAAATTATTGATGCGGTTCTTATGTGTATTCTCTTTCTGGTTACGTACCGGGTTTCCTTGGTCGTATTCACGTGTGTCGAACCAAGATCCATCCTCTAGCTTAACCGGACGTACGGGAATCATATTGTAGGCAAGCAAGAAGTTTGTCGTATTTGTCGGTGCGTTATCCGTAACGGTAGCCACGCCGGTGATGCTTACTTTCAAACGATCCTCCAGCGCACGTTGGGAGAATTGGAAACGGGCGTTGTAACGGTTCATGGAGTTATCGCGTGCGATACCTTCACGTTGCATATAAGAAAGGGAACCTCTATAGTTATGGTGTGAACCACCTCCTGATAAAGACACGGCATGATCCTGTTGGAAACCGATTCTCGTGATCTCGTCGAACCAATCCGTGTTCGCTCCCATGTCAAAATCCTTACCATCCTTACCCGGGGTAGAGGAAGTATAGCTACGCCATTGGTCCGCCGTCAGCAGATTCGGCTTGTTGGCCAAGGTAGATACACCGAACGCTCCATTATAAGCGATGGTCGGTTTGCTGGCGTAACCTTTCTTCGTAGTGATAAGGATAACACCACCCGCTGAACGGGAACCATAGATAGCGGCTGAAGACGCATCTTTCAAGATAGAGATAGATTCGATATCCTGCGGATTAACCGTAGACATGTCCATGCCCGGTACATTATCGATAACAACCAACGGACCTTGGTCCTTTTGCAAGGTTGACATACCTCTTAATTGAATCGTCGAGTTGCCCGTTACGTCGCCGGAACCCGTATTGATCGTTAAACCTGCCACCTTACCTTGTAACAAATCCGCTGCGTTACGAGTCAGACCTTGGTTGAAATCCTCAGCGGTCACATTGGTGATAGAACCGGTAATCTCACGTTTTGTCTGTGTACCGTAACCTACTACGACTACCTCGTCCAGTTTTTGAGTGTCCTCTTTCAGGTTTACATTGATCTCGTTTTTGCCGCCTACCGGTTGCAACTGTGTCATGTAACCGATATAGGAAAACTCAAGGGTCGCATTTGAGGATACTTCCATCATGTATTTACCGTCCAGATCCGTAATCGTACCGTTGGTCGTGCCTTTCTCGACAACGTTAGCGCCGATAATAGCGTTTCCTTCCGCATCTTTAACGACACCGGTAATACGTTTTTTAGTTTGCTGGGCGACAATGTTTTTATTAAATACATTGATATTCCGTCCTTCGATCGAATATTTCAAACTCGTGTTGCGTAGTGCTTGCGATAAGATATTTTCTATGGACTTATCGGTTGCGTTCACGCTCACTTTTACGTTCTTTACGTCAGAATCCACATAGAAGAATAAGAAATCGCTTTGTTTTTCTATAATAGCGAATAGATCGGTTAGCGGGGCCTGATCCGTCTTCACGGAAATCGTTACAGATTGTGAATAGGAATTAGTCGCTACCGCTTGGAACAGTGTCAAGAAAAGTAAAATAAAGGACATTTTTAGGACCGAGAGCATTTTTTTTAAGTCTTTGGACCTAAAAGACCTATAATACGAAACATTTTCCATATTTTTGTACTGATAAAAGGTTGATAATATGCGTCTGCCACAAAATTTGGTCGTGGAGTAGCAGAAGCAGGAATTAATTCTTTTTAATGGGGCCGGCTGTATTTTTGCAGCCGGTTTTGTTTTTTTTGAAAGATATGATCCGTGTTATCTCATAGGCATTGCTTGTTTTTTAAGATGTGTTGATATTTTTATTTTATTGAATATAGTAAGTTCCATCTCTTTGTGACCATTTGATCGGCAAACTGCGAGATATTACTTGTAAAATCTCCTTTAAAGATTGATCCTCGCTGAATGTTCCGGATACAGTGACATTCGGGTCCAGCAATCTCTTGTTTTCTATATGGATCGGGATCTCGTATCTTTTCTCAAGCTCATTCAGCAAGGTACAAAGCGCTATTGATTTATACTTTAGCAAGCCGTCTTTCCATGCCAGATTTTCTTTTGCGTTGACGGATTGGATATCAATCTTGTTCGTTGAACGGATGAATGTAAGTTGCTGGTCGGGAGCGAGTAAGACTTGTTGTGTCGGGCTTTCGAAACGGATAGACCCTTCCAGCAGGACGGCCGTGATCTGATCCTTCCCTTTATCGGCTTTTACACTAAAGGTCGTACCTAATACCCGTATGGAGGCATTTCCCATATCGACGATGAAAGGTCTTTCCGGATTTTTCGCCACCTCGAAATAGGCTTCTCCTTCCAAATTAACCTTTCGCTGATCCGTACCGTATGCGTCAGAGTAGGTAAAGCGACTATTCCGGTTCAAAATGATCTTCGTACCATCATCCAATGTAAAATGAGATTTATTTTTATCGGTTATATAGGTATAGAATTGCTGAACCTTCCCTTCCCGGGTATTTAAGTGCGTCGTAGCGAAAAACAAAACAAGAAAGGCGATTGCCGCCGCAATGGGAGTAGCGATGAAACGGATGAGCCTCAATCTCTTTTGCCTGCTTTGATCGTAGATCTTCTTTCTCAAATTATCGAGGGACACATTAGGTATTAAGGAATGGCTGAACGAGACTTCCGCATCCCAATAACTCTTTAGCAACCGAAATTCTTTTTTGTTCTTTTCGTCTGCGTTCAGCCATTCGCTCAGCGAAAGAAAATCTTCCGAGGAGCTGTTGCCACTTAATATCCTTGTGATAATATGATCTATGCTATTCTCCATTTTAAGTTGTTTCTATACTAATAGTCGCAACCAAATTTGAAAACCCTTAGTGGGAGCATGGATTTTTTACTTATTTTTTTCGTAGCTCATACACGAGTTCTTTGTATTCGGGTATCGCGTTGAATGAGGGGCATTGTTTGATCCATTCATCCGGCGAGATCGTCCCGTCTCCGTTTAAGTCCTCCGAGAGATCCCGGTGCCCACAGACCCATGAGCCGGGAAAGCAGATTAAGAGATGCCGGATCAAACGTAACAACGAGGTCTTTTGAGCCTGTGTGCGGGTATCCCGTGGCTGTCCGGTGATGTCCAGTCCACCCTCGTAGCAAATCCCGATGCTGTGTTTGTTGTGTCCTCTCGCATGAGCCGGAATTTGCTCTAGCGGGCGCAGGTTCACTACTTCTCCCGATTTACGGATGTAGAAGTTGTAACCGGCACGGAGGAATCCCCGTGCCTTGTGGTCACTCTCCAGTTGCTCCGGGCTATAATCCGTATTCTCACGGGTTGCCGAGCAATGAATCACGATCAGGTCAATTTTTCTCATATCTCGTCCGGGCTTTCGCTATCAGAACCTGCGCTCTTTTTCGTAACCTCCAGAGGCTCGAAATTCACCTCATTGCGGGTAGTCCGCAGGGCCGAGCCCGGGAAAAAGATAATACGTGCCCCCTTTATCTTGGTGGCGTCGAAGTCCTCGGGCGTATTCGTTCCTTCGGAGTTAATAGACATGCGGAAGTTTCCAAATTCTCCCAATTGCACCACGTTGCCGGAGGAAAGTTCCAGATCCATCGCCCAGTTTAATGAATCGAGCACCGCTTTCACGTCCGCCGACGAAAGTGTGGAGCGAGAGCAAATCAGTTTACATAATTTGTTGAGGTCCGAAGTCCCCGACGTTTTAGCGATCGCGTAGTTCTTTACTGAGTCTTTCTCTGCGCCGTTCAATACCTTACGCTTTACTACTTTAAATTTCACTGCCATAATTTTGAATTTTAAAAGGTTAATTACTAATGACAATGCAAAGATAGACCCTCTGAAAAACGGGAATCGGCGAGTGTCGGTGAGTGTCGGGATATGTAAGTAGTAGTCGGTTTACTTGTTATTCTGGTTTTTTATTACGTAATTTGCGTTACGTGAATTGCGTAATGCAAATAAGATGCTGAATATGAATAATCCTTTTTTAATAGTTGGTTATCAAGGTCCAGAATATTTTTGTGATCGGGAGAAAGAGACAGAAGTGATTTTATCCGCTCTTCATAATGGGAGAAATATCACGTTGGTAAGCCCTCGCCGTATGGGAAAGACCGGTTTGATCAAGAATGTTTTTTATACGCTACAAGAAAAGGAGAAGAATGCCAAGTGCTTCTACTTAGATATTTTCTCTACTCAAAATTTGCGTGAGTTTGTCGCTTTGTTGGGAAGGGAGATCTTAGGTAAGCTGGATAGTCTCTCGCAATCTACGCTGAAGACCTTGCTTTCTTTTTTTAAGAGTTGCCGTCCCGTGATAACAATGGATGAGTTATCGGGCATTCCGTCTGTATCCTTGGATATCGTCCCTTCGAAAGAGGAGGAGACGCTGAAGGAGATTTTCGACTACTTGCGGCAGTCTGGAAGAGAATGTTATCTGGCTATTGACGAGTTCCAGCAAATCATGGAATATCCGGAGAAAGGGGTGGAAGGCCTATTGCGTTCTTATATTCAATTTTTGCCGAATGTTCATTTTATCTTTTCGGGGAGTAAAAAGCACTTGATGGAATATATATTCTTCTCAATCAAGCGCCCCTTCTATCAATCCACCCAAAAATTATTTTTAGACAAGATCAGCAAGGAGGTGTATTTTTCCTTTGCCCATTCTTTCTTCGAGAAGGAAGGGAAGGAGCTTCCGGAAGAAATATTTGATAAGGTGTACACATGGGTAGATGGGCATACTTGGTATGTGCAATATCTTTTGAACCGTCTCTTCGCTTTACCGGAAAAAACACTTTCTCCGGAGCTTCTTGATTCTCTCATGATGGAGATCTTACGGGAAGAAGAATATACCTACCAGACTTATTTCCAATTGTTGACATTTAATCAAATCCAGCTATTGAAAGCGATCGCCAAGGAAGGGATCGTCCGGGAGGTCAATGCTGCCGCCTTCATCAAAAAGTATGATTTGAAGGCGGTGAGTAGCGTGAATACTTCCTTAAGGATATTAATAGATAAGGAGTTTATATTGAGGCAACCGGATGGGTATATCGTGTATGATAGGTTCATGTCTATTTGGCTCAGCCGGATATGACAACGGATGAAAAATATTTAGTTGACACAGTTTGCTCGTACTACCAAAAATTATTCCATTAATATTATGATGGGATTATCTTCTTCTGCCAATTTCTGGAGATCTTCCCTATAAAGACGATACAATTATCGTCATCGGTAATTCGATTATTCAACTCTTTTACTTTTCTCAACACCTCCGGAGATAGTTTTTGATTGGAAATCAAAACTTTTTCCAATTGCTCTTTTAATGCGTAAGGTTCCATGATCGCAGTGAAATAACCTCGATTGAAGGACGGATTGGTAGGTCCGTCTATATTCCCTAGCATATTCCATTTCAAATTCACGAAACAACCTTTAAGGCTTTGTTTGTCTACTAGGATTTTCGGGAAACGGGGTAACTCATTATTCCAAGAGGTTTGCGTATACCAAGTGACTAGAAAGTGATTGGGCAGCTCCGTGAAATAATGGCAGATCGGCTCATGACCCGTATGCATCGTAAAAACAGGGTGTAGCGTATTCGAGTCTATGTCATAATGATAAAGTGTGTCTTGCGAGGCTATACAATTATGAAGATAGAAGTCGGAAGCGTTGGTATTCAAGGACTCCCGTACCTCATAATCGTAAGTGCTTGGGATCAACATGAATTGGTCGGAGACCGGATATTCTTGGATGATATTGCCTTCGAAATCCTGTGTCCAGATCAATGCGGTGGGAGTTCCCTGAAAAGGTATGCACATGACGGTTACTGTTTTTTTCTCGGCATTGATGACGAACCGGCCTTTATGGGTTATATAGGCCAGAGGAATGTGTTTTTGTGGCTGTCCGTCGAAGTCAAACACTAATATCTTAGAGGCACGAATCTCCATTAGATAGATTTTATTATTACTTTCATCTAAATACTGATCATAAATAAATAGGTTATATTCATCCGGCCCTTGTCCTTGGGAGGAGATCTTTCTGATGAAATCCCCATTACGGTTATAGAGCTTACAGGAAGAGCCTGCCCTAAAAGATTTCACTAAAATATAATGGTCACTCACGGCTATATGGGTATCTTGTCCTGCAGCGGTCAGTGCGTCTTCCGAATTTTCTAGGCGAATAACTTGAAAGGAAGATAGCAAGGAGCTTAATGGTAAATTGAATGTATCCTTTACGGAAGAAAAGTCTAAATTAGTCACCGGATCTCCTTGCAGATTAATAACCTGTGCTATGACCGGGCAATTATCCAAGGTCAACTTTCTGGATACATTTGTCTCTTTATTTCCGCATGAGGAAACAACCGTTAGTAACGTGATCGATACGTAATATATGATTTTATTCATGCGTTTTATTATTTAAACAATGAATATTACACAAGTTGAATCATTCCATGAAAATGGAATGATGATTTGTGTTTACAGAGTCCTCACGACAAACATATACTTCTTCCTGTATATAAGCAAATAATATCTCTGGTATTTTCGTAATAGTGTTGTTTAGCATTTCGAAATTCTATTTTTTTCTTAATAGTTCCTTTTCTCCTTATATTTGTAATCCACCCCGAATAGGGCGCCGGCGAAAGTGGAGACCTCACCGAAGCCGATTAATACGGAATTATGGATCTCTCCCGTGGGGCTACACCAGAATCCCATGAACAGCAGCGAGAGGCCGGCTAGGCATAACATCACGGCTACTGTTAATTGTATATTTATTCTTTTCTGATACTTATTTCTTTTATGGTTCATAGGATGAGTTTTTATTTTGTCGAGGTCGTTTTTTTGAGAATCACGATGAGGGCAAGGCCCGGCGCTAGCCATAGCCACCAAGGGGTCGCCTGTCTTTTTCGCTCCTTGCTCTCCTGCGATACGTGCGTGGCGGTACTGGTTTGCGTGGATCGTTGGGCGCTGGATAGGGAAGAGGTGTCTGTTGCCGATCGCCGGGATTGTTCTTGCAGGGTGGCGGTGGTCACGGACAGCGGATATTGCCGCCCGGAACTGTCGGGGGAAGAGAAGGTTACTTGGCGCAGGGTGGCCGATAGGTGATTCCGGCTGTCGCTTTTGGCTTGGCGAAAGAGATGGTCGATACGGATTGCCGAGAGGGAGTCTTTCTCGTGTTTATACAGCCTTTGCTTGTTATCTCGTGAAACCGAGCAAGACAATGCGGATAGGGTAATTAGCCCGATACATACAAGTTTATTCATCATTTCTTTTTTCCGCAAAGGTAAGAGACTGAAAAAAGGGCAGTCGGTCAGTGTCGGTCAATGTCGGGATTTGTACCCGAAAAAAAGACGTACGTGTTTTCGGAAAAAGTCGTACGTGTTTTTCGAAAAACATGTACGTGTTTTTTTGAGAACATTTACGGCCGTGATTCGCTCGAAAAAAAGAGTTGGATTACGGGAGAAATCATCGTTATGCCGTTAATAATGGAAAATTGATAATTGAGGCTTGGAAATTAAAGATTCCAATTCTCGGGGTCACCCATATGATCGATGATGGTCCGCACTAGCAAGGGCGTGTAAAGGCGGATGCCTTTACGATAGCCGATGGCTTCGAGGGCAGACAGTAGCTCCGGGTCCCGGCGGATGAAACGGGTCAATTGCGTGGAGGCCGAGGAGGGGAGTACGTTCGGGAAATATAAAAGGGCCAACTCTTGATGGCCATAGATTCTATTCGTGTTCATGGTGTTGCTGTTTTTGTTCTTTTAATCTTAAATACTCTTCATACGTGATACCACTCGAGGAGGGGGTGGTCGTGGCGGGAGCTGCCGTGTCCGGTTGCCGGTAGCGGACGCTCTCTTTCCGTCGCTCGTCCATGAATTGCAGGAGCGAGGTCGTGATGGTCAAGGCATCCACCGATCCGTAGAAGCGTCCGTACCGTCCGCATTTCAGCCGGTGGAAGAAAAGGAGTATCTCGGAAGCCTTTAAAAATGGGTACTCTGTGAGAATCAAGGCTGACAGCTCTTTTTGGCGGCTGACGGGCATTTTCTCTTTTACCCCCGCGAACAGGTTTACGTTCTCCAGCTGGATGCAGATCCATACGATAGCTACCGGTTCACCGTAGCCGACGGCTATCGTGGCCAGCGTAGGGGCCGTGCCCGTATAGGTCCGCTCCGGGTGACGGGCGGCGGCGATCTGTAGATCGGGGGTGAATATCGATAGGAAACCTTGGGCGTCTCCGTATCGTTTACGCATGTCGGCTAGCGCTTGTGGCGTTGGCTGCCATTTGGAGTAACTCGGCTCTGCGGCCTGCCTCTCCGTTATCATTTGAGGTCGAATGTTCATTTCTAGCTTGAATTTTTGTTACCGTGTTTGTTTTATTTCCTTTTCCTTTTCCTTTTGGGGCTGTTTCTGTCGCTAAAACCGGGGTTTCTGTAACAGGAACCGATATTTCTACCGTAGAAGTAGGGGCGGTCTCTTCCCGGATTTCCCATTCGGGGGAGATACGGGATATGCTCCGCTTGTTGATTTCCCGATAGCGGGATTGGATTCCGAAAGATGTGAGGATTCCTTGCAGGGCGAATAGTTCCTGATTAAATAATCGGATCTCAACACAAAATCCGATGATCTCACGGATCTGTTCTTCCTTCAGATTGAGCGTAAATCCGATATCAAAACAGAAATCGTCCGTGTATCGGATGTAATATCCCGTGGTGCCATACGCTTCACACAGGATCGCCATGTAGGTGGAGAAACCTTCGCATCCATAATTTTGAAATAAGCGACGTATTTTTCGATCGGACAGCATATCGGTGTCCAGTGGAAAATAACTTAATCCTTTCTTGATTGGTCTCGACATAATTTTTTAATTTAGTGTGGCATTCAGATTAGTTTCCCGTACGAGGGATGAAGAAATAGGTTTAAGGTTCGGCTAACAAACTCGAAAACGAAATTCGACACTCTCTTCCAACTCTATTTTGATGCGAACTTAGTTATTTTAGATGAATATAGACTCTAAATAGGGTATCCTATATTATAATGTACCCGATATCCGTTGCCGTAAAAAACTTGCAAAATAATGCCCGATAAATTTGGATCGTATGTTTTATAGCATTACTTTTGCACCCGCATTCGAGAGAGAACGGCGCTTCAGAAATGATGGAAACGTGGAGGTATCCTTGGGTAGGGGATGAGGTTGGCTGGGCCAAGCGATAATTTCCAACCGCCCGGAGATCGACGAGAGAAAATAAATCGAGAATTTTTCACCGAAAAATTTGGAGATTAAAAAAAAGTCCTTACCTTTGCAGCCGCAATCGAGAAACGATAGCGACAAGAGTTCTTTGAGAGATTTACATAATTCAACAAGTAGTACAAGTATTAGGAAAATTAATTTTCCGGATTGATACCGTCAAAGAAGTATGACTTTGGACTACAATAACGGATTCCGGAGCGAGGATATAAAAACAATTTAAACAACGAAGAGTTTGATCCTGGCTCAGGATGAACGCTAGCGACAGGCTTAACACATGCAA
>ERZ773168.620-NODE-620-length-34442-cov-4.442958_pt1 | contig 34442 bp, 27 predicted proteins | sample MGYA00511261_ERZ773168 | MGnify/ENA primary metagenome ERZ773168 (study PRJEB29015, sample SAMEA2737855) | human gut metagenome | biome: human gut; feature: human-associated habitat; material: faeces | place: China | collected 2012 ... | reverse complement strand
TACGGGCGGTGGTGTGAGAGGGTGTTCGCTGGAACTCAGCGAAACCCTACTCGATTGGCCGAACCGACATAGATTCAGTTAAGCCATTAGAAGGAATTTACTTTGGTTTCAAAGCAATTCCTTTTTTATCGCGTTAGCCTTACTTTCCGAAGATTTTCGAATGTTTCGAAAATTAGGTTTTATTTTTGTCTGTTGTAACGGTTTTGTTGGGAAAGTGAGAAGAATCCCCTAAATTCGCTAAGAAAAAGGTTTGGACTGTGGTCTTTCTGAAATGGTGCAGGGAGCTGTAGATGGTTCGCATTTCCCAAAAGTTTCAGGAAAATGCATAGACCAATAACGTTCAATGATTCCCGTGATGAACCAAAGGGTTGAGCGACCCCAACAAATATTGTGAGGGAAGAGAATTTATGATGAGGAGAAGAGGGAGATTTGGTGGCCCGAACCGGACTTGAACCGGTACAGCTTGCGCCGAGGGATTTTAAGTCCCTTGTGTCTACCAATTTCACCATCGGGCCGCCAAGAAGTCGCATTCTAATATAAATTTCAAAAAGCTGCTTTTTTCTTTCTTCAAGTCTTCGATATCAATTGTTTCTTCTCTTCGTAGAAACGAGTTCGTTTTTTTACTCAGATTAGGGTTTACATCTAAATAATCACATAAAACAGGTAAAATCATAGGTAAGAAATTTAAGGAAATTAGTGATTTTCCTAGGTCGAAGGATTTACAAAAATGTTCTGTCGGCCAGGTGAAAAATAAAGGAGGATCAATATGTCTGCGAATTTCTCTTCTGATTCGATCGTTTGGGTTGACGGACAGGTCACTCTGCCGAAGCATATTTTGAAGATTTTAGGCATCGAAAACGGTCATCGCTCTAATGTGACGTTTATCGTAGAGAACGGCGAAGTAAAAATCGTTAACAGCGCTGCCTATGCAATGAACAATCTGAAAAAAGCTAAAGATAAAGAAGCCGCCTAAGACTTTCTACACAAAGCAGCTTGAAATCATTTTTGTTTAAAAAGCCGGTTGCATTGATGTGAACACGTCAACAGCCGGTTTGGCGTTTTTAGATTAGATCTGTCCTCAAGTTAGATGTGGATTAATACAATCCTCCTTGGTAATTACCCTTCCTCATTTCCTTCCAACTGAAATTTCTGCAAATTAAAGGGTGTCGGCCTTCTCCTCTCTCATATAATTTTTGAAGAATATCTAACAACCTCAGAAATTTACGGAGAAATAATGGATTCTCTGATATCCAATACCGCCGCTATAAACGGGCTTCTTGCGCGCTTTGGCGTGAAGTTCGGTATCTATAAAAACGGCGAGTTTCATGAGCAGCTGTTCCCCTACGATTCGCTTCCTCGAATTATTCCTGCGGATGAGTTCGCTGAAATTGAAGCCGGCTTGATTCAGCGTGTCGATGCGCTCAACGCCTTCTTGAGAGACATCTACACGGAAAAGCGAATTGTCGCTGACGGCGTGATTCCGGAAGACTTCGCTTTTTCGTCAAGCGGCTTCCTGCCGGCGTGTGACAACTTTGTTCCGCCGAACGGAATTTACTCTCATATTTCAGGCATTGACCTCGTCCAAGCTAAAGACGGAACTTGGTACGTTCTTGAAGACAACCTACGCATTCCTTCAGGCGCTTCCTATCCTTTAATTGCCAGAAAACTCGCTCGCCGTGCTTCGCCGGAGACATTTAAAAATAACTCGGTCGATCGCAACGATGATTACGGACTCCTTTTAAGAGAAGCAATGGAAAGCGTGAATCCCGGCGGCCGCTGCGTCATCATGACACCGGGAAGGTACAACGCTGCTTTCTTCGAGCATGCTTATTTGGCTGAGATGACCGGATGTCCTCTCGTTATGCACAATGACTTGTTCGTACAAGACAATAAGCTCTATTTCAAGAGCAGATCGGGTTCTCCACAGTTGGTCGGCGCTCTCTATCGCCGAATCTCCGACGACTATCTTGATCCTTTGACCTTTAAACCTGAATCACTTATCGGCGTTCCGGGCATTATGAATGCCTATCGGGCAGGGAACCTCGCGATTATCAATGCTCCCGGAAATGGTGTTGCCGACGACAAGGGTATTTATTACTTCGTTCCCAAGATGATTCGTTACTATCTGGGCGAAGAACCGATCCTCAAAAACGCACCGACTTATCTGCCTTTCTACGAAGAAGACAGAGAGTACTGTCTGGCGAACATCGAACGCTTAGTTATTAAAGATGTTGCCGAAGCAGGCGGTTACGGAGTTCTCTTTGGTAAAGATTTAAACCAAGAAGAGCTTGAAGCCTGGAAAGTAAGAATTCAGACTGAATCACGTCGCTTTATTCTTCAGGAAGTGATCGACTTTATTGACCTGCCGGTTCTCGAAGACGGAACGGTCGTAGAGCGCAAATGCGATCTTCGTGCATTTGTCATTAGTTCAACCAATGGAACGAAAGTTTGGCACAGCGGTCTTACTCGTTTTTCCCGCAAGCCGGATTCGTTCGTCGTTAACTCTTCTCAAGGCGGAGGCTTTAAAGACACATGGATTTTATCTCGATAGAAAAAGGCGAAAACTTATTTTGGCTCGGCCGCTACGTTGAACGTGTCTACCGTACGCTGAATTATCTCGAAGGCCTCTATGATGTTCTGATTGATACAGATGAGACGGCTTATAAAGAATTTTGTGCCGCTTTAAACATTCCTGATGTTTACGAAGATGCGTCTGACTTTATGACGAGTTACTTCTTCGACGAGCTCAACCCTGATTCGGTGTACAGCAATCTTTCTCGAGCCTACGACGACGGAATTTTGCTGCGGAATACCATCTCGACTCGCTCTTTGGCTTATATTCAGCTGGCACTTGATGCGATGGAAGATGCGAAGGCAGAAGGTTCCGGAGCTCTGTGTTCTTTTGAAGTCATCGATCGCTTGTTGGCTTTCTGGGGCAGTATCGACGAATATCTCTCTTCAGGTCAAGAACGCTGTCTCGTTAAAGCCGGCCGTTACCTTGAGCGCCTGGACATGCAGCTGAGATTGGGAGAAAGCTGGGAAACAATCGGCGTGACGATCGGTAAACTGGATCGCAGATTACAGGGCGCAAAGATTGCCTACAGCGGTCAAAAAATGCGTGTTCTGAAAAATTTTGCCCAGTTAGCTGATGATGATCCGGAGACCCGGCTGGTGGCTTTGGAAACAGTTCAGAAGCTCTTGAATAATTAAAAACTCGATACAATGAAAAAATTTTTGTATTCGCTTAGGGCGGATCTGTTGTTTTCCGAACCCGTTTCGAATCACACATTTGTGCTTCGCTCTGTCCCGCTCTCGGAGCCGGGACAGGAGCCGATGCGCATCTCTTTAACCTGTCAGCCGGGCTGCCGGCTGTCAGAAACCTTTGACGGACAAGGCAATAAAGTTTTCCTGGGCAGCATCGAGAATAAACATACCTTCTTTTCTTTTTGCTCGACAGGAGAAGTATTGGTCGATTCCTCGCAGCGCAGCAGTTTCGGTGCGACTGCCTACTATCGATATCCGACTCAGCTTACGACGCTGACCGGCACGCTCAAAGATTATTTTGAAGCCAATAAAGTTGAAGGCGCACCCATCGTCCTTGCTGAATACTGGCTAACAAAAATTGGTACAGACTTCCGCTATCAAAAAGGCGTTACGACAACAGTAACTGCGGCCCATGAAGCGTGGGAGCTCGGCGCCGGAGTTTGTCAGGATTTCGCGCACATTCTTCTTGCTTTCTTACGAACTCAGAACGTTATTTGTCGCTACGTTGCCGGACTGACCACCGGTGAAGGTGCTTCTCATGCTTGGGTAGAAGTTTTTGACGGTGAAACATGGATCGGAGTGGATCCTACGCATCAGAGATTCTGTGACGATAATTACGTCAAGATTTCACAAGGACCAGACTTTAGTTTTTGCGCTTTAGAAAGAGGCGTCTTTATGGGCGCAGCGGATCAAAGTATGTCGGCAAAGTGTAAGTTGGTTGAAATTTGAGAATGATTGAAGACGTCATAAAAGTAAAGATGCCGGTCGGCGAGTCTTTGGTGATTCGCAAGAACCGCCACTTGCCTGATAACGCTGCGTCAGTAGAAGGCCTTAAAAGACTTTGCGTCGTTTCCGGAATTCACGGCGATGAGCTTGAAGGACAGTACATTTGTTATTTGCTTAATAAAGTCGTTCGTGAAAAGAGTGAGCACCTTAAAGGGGTGTTGGATGTCTATCCGGCATTGAACCCGATGGGCATCGATACGATCCAGCGAGGATTTCCCGGTTTTGATTTGGATATGAACCGGATTTTCCCGGGACGTACCGACGGAGCGGCGACGGAGTGGGTTGCAAGCAAATTGATTCAGGAATTCAAAGGCGCAGAAATGGCGATTGATATTCACGCCAGCAATATCTTCCTGCGCGAGATTCCCCAGGTTCGCGTCAATATCAATACGGCAGATAAACTCGTTAAATACGCGAGCATGCTCGATGTCGATTTTGTTTGGGTGCATCAAGCTTCTACTGTGCTCGAATCAACGTTGGCTTACAGCTTAAATTCCATCGGCGTTAAAACTCTTGTCGTAGAGGCGGGCGTCGGCATGAGAATTACTCAGGATTATTGTCAACGGCTTGTGAACGGAATTCTGAATCTTATGCAGAATCTCGGTATGTGGGACGGGCCGGTCCAGCCTGTTAAACAGCCGATCGTTTCCTTAGATCGCTCCGTGAGTTTTGTGAATGCTGAAGAGCCGGGTGTGTTTGTCCCGACGGTTCGTCACAGCGATAACGTTAGACGAGGCGAGATTTTTGGCCAAATTGTAGATGCGCTTTCAGGTGAGGTTCGTCAGGAATGCGTCTCCGAAGTCGATGGTTTGCTCTTCACGCTTCGTGAATATCCTATTGTAAATAAGGGGTCTCTGATTGCCCGAATTCTTCAGGAAGAACGTCGATGAAAGAAGAAGTTATTTTCAGAATGGAGTCGGCCTACCGCGAAGACTTTGAAGTAAAAAGTTATCACTTCGGCGGCCCTGAAAAGACCATGTGCATTATCGGCAATATGCGCGGCAATGAAATTCAGCAGCTCTATATTGCCGGCCAAATGGTTCGAACATTAAAGCGCTTTGAGGAAGAAGGGCGGTTTATCCGCCGTCACGGTGTGACGGTGATTCCGTGTGCCAATCCGTACTCCGTTAATGTCGGTAAGCGCTTCTGGGCGATGGATAACTCCGATATCAATCGAATGTATCCCGGATACAACAAAGGTGAGACTACTCAGCGAATAGCTGCCGGTATTTTTGAAAAGATTCAGGGCTACCGCTTCGGCGTGCAGTTTTCCTCTTTTTATATGCCCGGAGACTTCGTCTCTCATGTGCGCATGATGAAGACGGATTATGAGGACACCGGCTTGGCTCAGCTTTTCGGAATGCCTTTTGTCGTTCTTCGCAAACCCGTTCCCTTTGATACCACAACCTTAAACTTCAACTGGCAGGTGTGGGATACAAAAGCCTTTTCTCTTTACAGCCGTTCTACCGAGAAGATCGATAAGAAGGGTGCGGACATGGCGATTGCGGCGGTTTGCCGCTTCTTAAGCCGAATGAACGTTTTAAATTACAACGTTTACGGCGGCTATGAATCGACCGTTCTTATAGAAGAAGAGCTGGTGTCGCTGCGTTCAACCGCTTCCGGTCTTTACATTCCGCACGTGAAATCCTTTGATTCCGTTGAACGCGGACAAGTTCTTGCGGACATCATTGATCCGCTTACCGGCGTGACCGTCGTCCAGACCGAAGCACCCGAAGACGGCATTGTGTTTTTTGCCAAAGATTCTCCCCTTGTCATGGAAAACGAAACTCTCTTTAAAATAGTGAACAAGCTTCACAAGTAACACATAAAGAGAGTCCCCGGATGGCAGATGTCAGCTACAACATTCCGGACCTGCGTCCGGGAGAGGTTTTTCGTGTCGAACAGACGATAAAGCGCAGCCGCTTTATCGCTTCTGTCGGACACACTCCCGATGTCGAGGAAGCAAAAGCTTTCATCGAACAAATTAAAGCCGAATTTGAAGATGCCCGGCACAATTGCTGGGCTTATTGTGCCGGAGCCGCCGGATCTACCGATCGTATCGGCGCAAGCGATGACGGCGAGCCTCACGGAACCGCCGGACGCCCCATGCTGACGGCTGTTACGCACAGCGGCATTGGAGAAGTGACCGTTGTTGTGACTCGTTACTTCGGCGGAATTTTGCTCGGTACGGGAGGACTAGTTAAAGCCTATCAGTCTTCCGTCAAAATGGCGTTAGAGGGAGTGCCCACGCGAGTTCGTACCAAAACGAAACGCATCAAATTCAGCGTTGAACATCGATTTGTGAATCAGGTTCTGCGCAAGATCGAAGCCGTAAACGGTCGAATTCTGGAAAAGAATTTTGATATGGATGCGGATTTTGATGTCGAAATCCCCGAGGATCTCGCTGAGACTTTTGCTAAAGAATTGGAAGAGCTCACGCGCGGAGCTCTTCTCATTGAATTCGTCGAAGAGTAACGGCTTATCTCGCTACGCCGATTGTTAAATTTAAGCTCTCTAAACCTGTAAACGTCTGGCTTGGGAAAGCTTCATTCTGATTTTGCTTAAGAATGACAAACTCAGGTTTGCTTCGACGGGCAAACAATTCGCTTCTTCCCAAGAGCAGAGAAAGTGCCACGAAGAAACGCTGATCGGCAGAAATTGTCTTCATGCCCGCAAGACCTGAAGCGTCCGAGAGCTCGGGTGCAAATAATTTCACACCTTCATCACGGAGTTTGATCTTGGCGCCGGGGATGAAGGCATCAATGTCTGAAGAGCCGTAGGCGACTGCAAGCGACAAACCTAAACGCGCAATTCCCCCCGGTTCCTCAGCATTGGCGCAGAGAGATTCCCATCGCTCAAGCGAGGTCTGCAGCTTTTGGAATTCTGCTTCTTCCCGTTTTCGGCGATTTTTGTTATTCGCATTTTTTGCCATCTTCTCACGTAGGCCTGTGAGCTGAGCAGTGGCTGTGTGGAAGAGATCGGATTTTTCTAAGAGTTCTTCTTCGAGCTGTTCACGAGTGCGCGTCGTCAGGTTCTTCTCCTGAAGACTGTTTAATGCCTGCTGTTTTTCTTCGTACTGCGAATTTACGACACGATACCTTTCGAGCAGTTCATCGTTTTGACGCATGAGGTCATCTTTCTGTGCAGTCGAGATCTGAGAAGAAAGGAAGCTGGACTCGTTCAGGAAACCGGCCTTTTGAAGTTTTTGGTTGAAAGCGTCCGAAAGCGATTCAATGGATTTAATGGTTTCGCTGCGATGTGCTTCGAGAGTATTAATTTTGTTCTGCGTAGAAAGCAAGGCTTCCTCTTTGGCAGCAAGACTTAATTTAGCTTCTTCGGCAAGACGTGTGGCATTGGCCTTTTCTGTTTCAATCGCGGCAATTACTTCTTCCGGTGTCTGGCTGGCAATTGCTTCATGCCGTTCTTTTTGGAACCGTTTGATCTGTTCAGTGAGAGCCTCGATGTCCTTTTCTAAGGTTTCTGCGCTCTTCTTCTGAGCAGTCAGAGACGCGACAGTATTTCGGAGGGCTTCTTCGCTCTGCGCTGTTTCTTCTTCTATCTGTTTTTTCTCGACGCTCCAGTTGATCCACTGTTCGCGGCGTTTTTCGAGTGTTGGAAGGTTCTGCTTCATGATGGCCGGGTTAGAGGCCTTCAGGCCGAAGCGGGCAAAGGCTCGCTCGAGCAAACGCGTCAGGGAGACGCGATTAAGTTCAGAGTCTTTTTGATTCTTTTCTAGCTCGGCAGACATGTTGGCGAAGTTCTTCAAAGCCTCTTCCAAAGACGCCTGTTCTTCTTTTTTACGAGCGGTTTTAAGCGCTGCATCTTCGCGCTTTTCTTTCAGCGATTCAATCGCTTCCGTGAGCCCTTGAATTTTCTCTAATCGTGCTTCAAGGTCATCTCGACGATTGGCTAAAGAAGTTTGTTTTTGCTTGAGTACAGCCGCCCAAGTGATCGGTTTCTTTTCTCTCAAGCCGACAATATTGAGCTCGCTCGCGATATACAAAATCTCGCCCTTGGCTTCATTGAGTTCTGTCGTAAGCGTATTCAGAATGTTTTCGGCTTCTGTCTGCTGCAGCTGAAGCTGAGCAAATTCAGCTTTGCATTTTTCCGATTCGACGAGCGCGAGCTGAGCGTCTTCTTTTGCTTTAGCGAGTTTGTCTTCCAACGAACGGTCAAACGGCAGTTTGACGGAGTAGGGATGGTGAATCGCGCCACACAAGGGACACGGCTTGCCGTTGGCTAACTTTTCGCGCTGTTCATTCAGCGACAGTACTTCGAGATAGAAGGAATAAGCCTGCTGAGCTGAATTGACGACGGCTGTCTTATCAATATAGGCCTGGCGAGCCGCATTCAAAGCAACCGTCGCGAGTCTCAAGGCGTGCTTGGTGCTCTCGAGCCCTGCTTTTACCTGATTGAATCGGTCGTGTCCTTCTGCCAAGAGAACAATTCTTCCTTGAAGCGCGTCTAGGGCATTTAAGCGTTCATTCTGATTGTCCAGTTCCGCAGCCAGCGTCTCGACGCCTTCTATTCCTAAAGACTTGGAAAGCATGCGCTCTTTCATGGAAAGTTCGCCCGTGACGGCAAGCTCCTCGTTTTTAAGAGCGGCAATGACGTTTTGAACGTCTAATAAAGCAGAGCGAGAGGACTCAATCCGTTTCTGCAGTTCCCGCTGCGTTTCTTCTGCCTCTGCGCTGCGAATGACTTCAGCGTCAATCTCATCAAGAAGACGTTTGTACTCTTCGAGCTCATCGACCAAGAGCTTATCCATAGAAAGGTCATCCATCTTCTTGTTTAGAAGCTGTGAGCGAATGGTCAGTTGGGAGAGGACGTTTTTTAATCGTGTGTTTTCTTCAGAGAGGAGACGAGCCGCGGTTTGCTCGTTGAACAACTCCTCTTTAAGGTGCTTGCTTTGAATCTGAGAATCTTCGATTTTTTCATCTAATTCGCGAACGCGTTCCAACGTCACACACTTCTCGTTGTAGTTTTCCAGGACGCTCTTGAAATTTTTGTCTGCCTCAGCATGAGCCAGAGAGGCGGAGCGGACGCGTTCAGAAAGCATCGGGACGGATTTTTTAAGTTCCGTAATCAGCTTACCTTCTTCTTTCTCATCGACTCGAAGCTTAGAGAGGACATCGTAGTCGGGAGCTAAGGCGTCTGTTTTCAGCGCTTTTTCCAGAACGTTCTTTTTCACGTCAAAGCGAGAAAGGTCGCCGTTGACTGTCGTGAGCTGCTTAGACAAGCGGGCGGCTTCATCCTTGAGCATATTGATGCGAATGAGCCAGTCCATCGAATCTTTGAGCTGGGCAATTTCGTTTTGCAGAGCGGCGTGAGAGACGCCGGCCTTAATGAGCTGCTGATTGAGGCGTTCTTCTTCCTCATCAGAAACAACCGAAATTCCGTCTATGACAGACTTAGAAGCGGCGAGCAAGGCGGCCTTCTGCTGAGAAACTTCAATGCCCTGAGTCAGGATTGCATTTCCGAGGGACTCGGAGACATTTCCGATCAAAGATGAGGCTAAAGTATCCGCATTCTCGGTCAAAGATTCAGAAGTCGAGAGAATGTCATAGAAAAGGGTGTCTTCTAATTTATCGGCATCAAGATGCGTGATCCTAGCCATGGCGACAGGAAAGGGCGCAGCCTGCAGGTCAAACGGCATGCCGTTTTTGCGGATTTCAGTGTTTTCGTGGGACCGAAGAAGTTCAAATCGTCCCTCTTCTGTGGAGAAGACCAGGCGGACTTCGGGATTTTTTCCAAGTTTCTCGGATGAGATATCGAATAGAGCGAACTTTAGAGCGTCAAGGAATAACGCAATACTTTTCTCTCCTGTCAGGGGAATGGAAAAAACGTCGGTGCGTCCGTCAAAATCGAGATCCCATTGACCGAGGAAAGTCGGTACTCGGGAAAGACCGAAAGCATGAATCTGCATAACGAAAAATCAAAACAACAAATCAGTAAGCAACCTTGGTTAATCCGTATCCGAGCGCAAAGAAAATGGCAGAGATCACGGTCCACATGATTGTCAGAACACGGGTCACAGAGAGGATTTTTTCTCGCTGGTAGTCGTCGATGCCGGGCTTAAGCAGCATTCGGCCGAACTTGCTGTAATAGCTTCCGCAGAAGCCTCCGATAACTGCCGGGATCATGCCCCAAAGATAGCTAAAGTTGATCCAGCCGATGAACAGCCCGGAAGCGATCATGGCGGCGATGATAATGGGATAAGCGAACATATTATTTTTACTCCGAAAGGTTCACTTTACCAAATCTCGACAGAAGAAAAAACGCCGCATTGTCTGCGGCGTTTTTATTAGAAATGAGAAACGTTACTTCAAGTCTTCGGGAACTTTGCCGCCGTTTTCGGCAAGCTTCTGCATAACGGCCTTAATCAGCCAAACGTTCATCTGAGAATAGTCACCGCCGATAAGGTTTTCAGGGCAGCCGAGTTCTTTTGCCAGCTCTTTACGATTAGCTAAAGATGGGTCCATTCCAAGAAGCTTCATAAGGTCAACAATAGAAGTTTTCCAGTTGAGTTTCTGTGGGTTCTTGGCTGCCAAAGCTTCGCAGACAGCAGCGACGTCTACGATTTCGGGCGATCCAGCAGGCGTTTCGGCTGCGGCTGGGGCAGCAGCTACAGTTTCAACGGCAGCGGCTTCCACGGGAGAGACCGGTGCTTCCGCTGCAGCAGCGTTTTCCCCTGCAACAGCTTCAACGGCCTTGTCTTTCACAAAACCAAGTTTCTGAAGAATTGTATTGAAAAGTCCCATAATTCACTCCTTTATCAATGGTGTTGGCAAATCTTTTCGCGCCGATTTCTCCGCAGGATGAACGACGCCGGTAAGACTTTCATCATCAAACTGTAATTCAATTGCGAAAGGATGGGTTTGGAGAGCTACCATCATGAGCGCACCTGAAAAACTCGTTACATCTGCGTTGAATCGGTCGTTCTAAAATTTCGACAGCATAAAGAAAAAGTATTGAAAGATGAAAAAATTATTAGTACTTTCCTGCTTGGCGGGCACCGTCTTGTTCTCCTCGGTCCCGAAGGCCGCAGACTTTGATCGCGTTTACGAAACAGGAACACCTCTGAAGGCGCCGCGCATGATGCCGAATTTCCGAGAGCTCAAGCACGCTCTAAAGATGCCGCAGTTTGATCTCAAAACTATTTACGGAACAGACGTAAATTTGTCGGATTACAAAGGAAAGGTGATCATTTTAAACGTTTGGGCCACCTGGTGCCGCCCCTGCATCGCGGAGATACCGGAACTGATTACAGCACAGAAGGCCCTTAAGAACTCTGATGTCCGTGTTATTGGAGTTGCTGTTGACGGAGGAAATGTGGATCTTAAAAAATTCCTCGACAAGATCCGTGCTTCGGGTTTTGAAACCTTCATTGACAGCAATCAGGCGATCCCCGGGAAGATGGGCGTTTCTGTGGTCCCCACCAATTTCATAATTGACGGCAACGGAAATTTAGTGGCTTACGCTGAAGGTTACCTGCCATGGGAAAATCCTCAGATTATTTCTTTCCTGAAAGAAATCGGCAAGAAATACGCATCCGGTTCTTCTGCGGCTAAAAAGCTGGCCTCTGCCCCTGTCGGTTCCGTTTGATCTGTTTTCAAAATTAGTCAATTTTAGGTTAGCAAACTTAAAGCTGACTTTAACTTTTTGGACCGAAAAGAGGTATTTTGAAGCCCTAAAATGACAAGACTTCACTAACTTCCTTGTGCTTGTCATGAAAACTGCCCAGTCGTCCCGAATTCTTCAGCTCACTAAAAAACTTTGTGCCATTCCTTCCGTTAGCGGTAGCGCCGCGGAGGAAAACCGCTGTGCGGACTTCATTACGCATTGTCTGTTTTGCCTTGCACAAAAACATCCCGGACGCGTGCGAGTCTTTGAACCGGTCTGTGAGCGGGACCCCCTCGAGCGTAAGGCGGTTTTCGGACTGCTCCGAGCCGCCGTTCCTACCGATAAAACTGTTGTACTGACAGGTCACTTCGATGTCGTCGATACGCAGAACTGCGGTGATAAAGTACAGACGGCTTTCGATTTAGAACGTTACACGGAAGCACTACGTGAACAGCCTCTAGATGAAACTGCTCGGAAGGATCTTGAGAGCGGCAATTGGCTGTTCGGGCGCGGCAGTATGGATATGAAGGCGGGCCTTGCGCTGTTTTTGGCTTCCATGGAGGAGTGGGCAGATGACCCGACTCTTGCCGTCAATATTCTTTTTTGGGCGGTTCCGGATGAAGAAGCCAACAGTGCCGGCATGATCGGTTCGTTAAGAACATTCCTGCATATCTGTGAAGAAGAACATTTGAAAGTCGTCGCTGCTCTTACCGGTGAGCCTTGTTTCTGGACGGCGGAAACCAAGACGGTACCGGCTGTGCGACCTTATTACACAGGAACCACCGGCAAACTTATGCCGTTCTTCTACGCCTTCGGTAAATCCGCACACATCGGCAATTATCTTCACGGCTTCAGCGCAGCGCTCTTAATTAGTGAAATCGTTTGTCTGGCAGAAGCCGACACCGCTTTATACGAGGGTTCCGGATTGGATCTTTTAGCACCTCCCGCCTGCTTAAGTATGGAGGTGCACCGCAACGGTTATTCGGTCACTGTGCCTGAAGAGGCTTCCGCTTACTTTAATGTTCTGACCGCCGCAAAGAAACCGGCGGATGTCCTTCGTTGGGCTCAAATGACAGCGGCGCGGGCTGCCGCGCAGGCCAGAAGCAAACTGATGCGTGCACTGCTGTTTGCACAAGATAAAGGCGCAGACTTTCCTGACATTGATGAGGTCAATGTTGTTACCTTCGGGATGCTTCAGCGGATGGCTCGCCGGAAGACGGGCGAATCCTTCGAAGAAAAAAGAGATCATTTTTATCGCTCGCTCCCTAAAGATCTGGACATTCGGGAGGCGGCCCTGAAAGAATGCTCCTGGCTGTTTTTACAGGCTCAGATGCCACGGCCGACAATTGTAGTCGGGTTCCTGCCGCCGTACTACCCGGCTCGGCTGAATCGTCGACAGTCGCCTGATGAGCAAAAACTTAGAAAAGTGATGGAAGAGATGACGGAGCAGGCAAAAGTCTTGAGCAAAGACGAAGCAGTCCGTCTGCACGAGGTTTTCGGGGGCATTACGGATTTGTCCTTCCTAGGCTTTGAAGAAATGAGAGAAGGGGCCAAACAAGTCGGCGAGAACATGGCCGGCTGGAAGAAACTCTTTTATTTGCCGACCGATCTCCCGGGCGCCTTGGACATTCCGATTGCCAACATGGGGCCGGCAGGCCGAGATGCGCACCGAAGCACCGAACGTTTAGAGCTTGATTACTCTTTGAACATTGCGCCGAAGCTTTTGGCCGAAACGATTCAAAAGCTTTCCTAAAAAAGAAGGGACGGCTTCAGCCGTCCCTCTGGCGATTCAGTGCTTAATTATTTTCCGAAGGTGTCCTTCAGAGCAACTGCAAGGTTGAATACCAGGTTGTCCGGAGTGAAGTCCTTCTGATCAGCCACGTAATAACCGTTTCTTTCGAACTGGAAGCGGTCTTCGGGTTTGGCGTCTTTCAGAGAAGGCTCAACGTAGGACTGCATCACAGTCTTACTGTTCTTATTAATGAGCTCACGGAAGTCCACTTCACCGGCATCGGGTTTCGGAACGGTGAACAGACGGTCATAAAGTCTGATCGTTGCGGGAAGAGCATCTTTAACACTCAGCCAGTGAATGGCAGCCTTGGTCTTAATAGAGTTGGCGCCGTCGGTACCGCTCTTGGTTTCCGGGAAGTATTCAGCGTGGACGGCTGTGATCTTGCCGTCCGAATCTTTTTCTACAGAGGTGGCCTGAACGACGTAGGCGTGACGCAGACGAACGGGCATTGCCGGTTTGTCAGCAGTTGCCAGTGTCAGGCGGCGATAGCCTTTGGGCGGTTCTTCCGCGAAGTCGCTTCTTTCAATCCAAAGTTCTTTTCCGAAGGAAAGCTTGCGAGAGCCGCGTTCCAGATGCTGAGGGTGATTGGGAGACTCGAATTCTTCGATCTGATCTTCCGGATAGTTATCAATGATGAGTTTGATCGGATCCTGAACGGCGATACGACGATCGGCTTCAGCATCAAGCACATCTCTCAGAGAACCTTCGAGAACAGAGTAGTCGATCCAGCTGCCGGTCTGTTTAGAAACCCCGACGCGATCGCAGAACAAACGCATGGCTTCGGGAGAATAGCCGCGGCGGCGCAGACCGACGAGAGTCGGCATGCGGGGGTCGTCCCAACCATCGACGAGGCCTTCTTTGACCAAGGCGATCAGTTTGCGTTTGCTCATGACCACATAAGTCAGATTCAGACGATTGAACTCGTACTGATGTGGAAGCAGGAAGAAGTTCGGTTTAACGGTTGCGCTTAAAACGTCCTGCAGCAGCGGAGTGAAAACTTCCGGTTTGGCAGCAACGGCGTTCACGATGGCGTGCGCAGAAGCATCGTTCAAATTTTCGGGATTGGCCTTGATATCAGCTAAGAGAGAAGCGAGTTCTCTTTCTGTTTCGGTCTGGCCGAGTTTCCATTTGAATTTGACAGCAGCTTCGGCAAAAGGCTTAATTTCTTCGAAGCTCTTTTTCTGGAGGTCTGCCAGGACGGCTTTTGCTTTTTCAAAGAGCGGAGCGCGGGTAATGGGTACGGATCTTTCGGTTGCCCAGTTATAGAAAGCGCGCTGATCTTCAAATTCCAACGTGCAGATTGAATGAGTAATGTTTTCCAGAACGTCTTCGAGCGGGTGAGCGAACGTGTACATCGGGTAAATACACCATTTGTCGCCTGTACGATGATGTTCGGCAAAACGAATACGGTAAATAGCCGGATCACGAAGATTGATGTTGCGGGAGCTCATGTCAACTTTAGAGCGGAGAACCATGCTTCCTTCCGGATGCTTGCCTTCCCGCATTTCACGGAAGAGGCGCAGACTTTCTTCCGCCGGACGATCCCGAAACGGAGAGTCGATGCCGGGTGTGTGAAGTGTGCCCCGGTTTTCTTTAATCTGTTCAGCCGTTTGTTCATCGACGTATGCCAAGCCGTTTTTAATCATATGCTCGGCAATCTCGTACATATAGTCGAAGTAGTCGCTGGCGAAGTAGAAATTGGTTTCTTTGGCATCCTTCCAGTCGAAGCCGAGCCAGTTAACAGAGCCAAGAATGGAGTCTACGTATTCCTGGTCCTCTTTAACCGGGTTAGTATCGTCGAAACGCATGTGGCACCGTCCAGCATAGTCTTTGGCTAGACCGAAATTCAGGCAGATACTTTTAGCGTGACCGATGTGGAGGTAACCGTTAGGCTCAGGAGGAAAACGAAGCCGAACTTTTGCCTCATCGATCGGTCCTTCCATCTGCTCCGTGTAAGTGCCGGGATGTCCACACCAATGTCTGGGATCGTTTACCCCTTGTTTCAAGTCTTCGTTAATAATGTTGCGAAGAAAATTAGTGATGTGGCTGCTCTGAGCCTTTTCTTTGTTTTCGGTCATCGCTGTAGTAAAAAAGAGAACTAATTTTTCTATTCTACCTTTCTGTGTTTATTTGCGCCGAAAATACGAGGTTCTCAGCATGCGTTAGATCAAGAAGAAGAGAAGAAACATCGAAGGAAGAAAAGTTCAGGACGTGAAAAAATACAAATTCGCGAAGTATTAGGGATAACGAGCATTAGTCAATAAAGAAGTTTCAAGTATGGAAAAAATCAAAATCGAGAGAAAATTACCCTCAGTTAACTTTCCATATAAAAAGACTTGATTCTTCATCTTTAATTCTCATAACTTAGTTTACATTTTTATATATTTTCTTAATTTAATAAAAGAATTAGGCAAAAATATGTTTTTAACTAACTAAAAACCGAACTCTTAATCGCATTTGGGTTATTTATAAAAAGATGAAAATTTGCACGTAAATAATTTCGGAAATTCAAGAAGATAGAGTCTACAGAGGAGGTCTGAGAATCTAAGACATTTGTCTTATAGGATTAATCTTTCTTAGGGATTACGATCGAGGGCAGTTAAAGAGATTACAACTCTTAACAATCCCCAATAACCTAAGGACAAGAAATTAAGATGTCTGACAAAATCGTAAATCTGTCCGTCTCTCGACGGACACTTATGAAAGGAGGAGCTTTGGCTGCAGCCGCTGCCGCTTCTCCATGTCTTCCGAACTTGGCGTTTGCCGAACAAATTAAAAAACTCGAACAGGAAGGTTGGACAAAACGTCCCGTTGCCTGCACGATGTGCGGTGCGTTCTGCGGTCTGATTGAGATGCGTAAAGAAGGTGAGCCCGTTTCCGAAAAAACTGTTCGTATTTTCCCAAATCCAGGACATCCTCAACAGGGCTACTGCGGCCGATCCGCTGCAACTATGTGGGTTTGGAATCACCCGCTTCGTTTGAAAAAACCTCTGAAACGTGTCGGGGAAAAGGGCGAAGGAAAATTCAAAGAAATTACATGGGATGAAGCGTTGGACGGCATCGCCGGTCAGCTTAAAACGATCGTTGAAAAATATGGAGAAAGCAGCATTGCTTCAACTTCCCATACTTTCTCGGGCTTCAGCAAGTGGATTACGCTACCGCTGGGCTCTCCGAATAGTATTGGCCATGCTTCTTCCTGCAATGCGGGTGGTATCAGCGGTCGCCAGTGGGTCTTCGGAAAAGGCTTTGACGGTGCCGGCAAAATGGAGCCCGATTACGCCAACTTGCGTTATTTGCTTCTTATCGGCCGTTCTATGGGAGCTGCTATGGGAGCGCTCCATACTTTGAATGTTGCTCGTGCAAACGGGGCCCGTGTGGTTTCCATCGACCCGAGAATGCCGGACATCTCTTACGGTGATGTGGACTGGGTTGGTATTCGTCCCTCGACGGACGCTGCTTTCGTGATGGGTCTGATTAACCGCATGATTCAGGACGGTACAGCCGATTTTGATTTCATTCAGAAGCATACCAACGGCGCTTATCTTGTCAGAGAAAACGGTCATCCCTTGACTCAAGCTGATTTCGTCGCAGGCGGGGATAAAACAAAATACGCCGTTGCCAATGCTGCCGGAGAAATTTCCTTCCGAGGACTGAAGAAAAATGAAACCGGAGAGATGGTTTTTGACGAAGATCCTTCTTTCAAGGCTATCCTTGAAGACGTCGCTCCGGTCAAACTTGTCGACGGGATCACGATTCCCGTTAAAACCGCTTTTGAAGTCGTCAAAGAGACAGCGGCTCCTTACACACCGGAGAAAGTATTTGAAATCACCGGCGTTGAGCCTGGCATCCTGCTCCGTATCGCTAAGGACTTCACGAACCTAAAAGGCGTGATCGATGACGGCTGGTACACCTCTAAGAACGGAACCGACGTTCAGCTGTATCAATTGATCTGCATTGCCAACGCGATGAACGGCAATATAGATATTCCTGGGGGTTTGGTTGTAACAGTCGGGGCCGGCCTCAAGATCCCCAGTGTTTCTGCAGGCAAAGGTCCCAACGGCGAAACTTGGCAGATGGCTAAAGAAAAGCGCATCGACAAGATCGTTTATCCGGAAGCATCCGCAACTTTTAAGGTTGCGCTCCAGGCTGCCGTTACCGGCAAACCTTATCCGATCAAAGGTGTTTTCTTCGTGGGAACTACGATGTTCCATCGTGAGGCCAATTCTCAAGAACTTGCAGAACAGCTTAAGAAGCTTGAGCTTTGTGTCGTTCAGGATGTTCTTCCGCAGGAACTGGTTGACTATGCTGACTACGTGCTCCCTGCCACATATTTCATGGAAAGAAAAGAGATGGCTGGTGTTAAGTGGGCGCTTGACGGCTCCATTTATCTTTCCGACCCGGGCCTTACGCCGCCGAAAGGTTGTGAAGCTCGTCACGACGTGTGGATCCTTTTGGAAATTCTGAGAAGAGCTTTCCCGGAAAAAGCAGCGCGCGTCGGATACAAGGAATGCAAGACGGCCGAGGAGTTCAATAAATACTTTGATGCCTTTACGAACAAAGGTTTTAATAAGTTCCTGGCACAGTGCGAAAGCCAGAAACCGGGCTGGGCTGCCAAGATCAAGAAGGATATCGAAACACAGGGCTGGTCAACGATCAAGACAAAGAAATACAACCAGTACCCGTATCACAAACCTTTTGGAACACCGAGCGGCAAGGTTGAAATCTATGCCTTCCAGAGCTTCAAGAACGAAGCCTACGAAAAGGCCATTGCTCCGATTTCCGGTTACATTCCTTCGCCAGCGTTCACCGCACCGAAGCAGAACAGCAATGAGTTCATCCTGGCTTCCGGAAAGAACTGCGTCACCTGTTCCGGCCTGAATATGTTTACGCAGCCCACTCGCTATTTGGGCGACAGAACCGTTTGGATGAATCCGGTTGATGCACAGAGACTGGGTATTAAAAACGGGGATATGGCCGAAATTGAAGGTATCGATACTAACTATGTCGGCCAAGCAAGAATTACCGTCACCAATAAGGTTGTACCGGGTGCAGTTTTTGCCTTCGGTTTCTCCGGAGGCAACAGAACTAAGCACCTTGTAAACGACCCCGAATACCAATTTGTGAAAGAAGGTATTAACTCTCATTGGTATGCGACAGGTTATGCGCAGCCGGTCTTCGGCAATGTTGCGAATAACAGTTCCGTGCGCATTAAGAAGGTAAGAGGCTAAATCATGGTTCAAAAGAAAAAACAATTAGCGCATCTTTTTGATGCCACACAATGCATCAGCTGCGGTGCCTGCATTTTGGCCTGTTCTCAGACCAATTTCCCTGAAATGCACAACCAGAGCATTCCGGGGAGAAACTGGCCCGCATCCAATATTCGTATTTTCCGTTCTGAAGAACGTCGTCCGGTCAATCTGCTGGTTCAGTGCCAGCAGTGCGAAAACGCACCTTGCGTTAAGACTTGTCCCTTTGGCGCGAACTATTACGATGAAAACGGTCTTGTCAGAAATGATCCGGATAAGTGCGTCGGCTGCAACTACTGTATTGCCAGCTGCCCGTACGACGCTCGCTGGAGTCATCCGATCACGGGCCTGCCGATGAAATGTATCAGTCCGGGCTGCATGGAGATGATTAACGAAGGCAAGCAGCCGGCTTGTGTTCAGGCGTGCCCCGCGGAAGCCCGTCTCTTCGGAGATATTTTGGATCCACAGTCTGAAATCTCTAAAAAGATTGCTTCCAGCAGAACCGAGCTTCTCATGCCGAACAAAGGCACGAAACCTAACTTCTTTGTGGTGGTGTCCAAATGATCGAATTAACTTCTTTTACTCCTCAGCTCCAAGCCGCTCATTGGGGGTGGACGATTGCCATTTTCCTTTGGCTCGTCGGTCTCGCCGGTATGGGATTTTTTCTGAACTACTGGATCAGACAGAAGAACTTTGTTTATCTTCTGACGGTTTCAGGCATTCTCGGAACGCTCTTAGTGGTCAGCCACTTGGCTAGGATGCTTAATCTTCCGTTTGCCGTTTTCAGCGCTTTAGCGGACTTTTCCTTTAATTTCCAGTCTTGGATGTTCATCGGCATTTGTCTGCTTTCGCTGCTGTGCATCGGTTCCGTGTTCTATTCCATGATCTGCGCCAAGATCATTTTCAAGAGTGAATACTGGCAGAACATGACTAAGTCCAATTGGTTCAACGGAATTTTTGCTGCGCTGGGCGTTTGCTGCACGATTTATTCCGGCTTCCTCTTGACTCAGGCCGTCGGCATCTCTCTGTGGAATACCGCTTTGATTCCGCTGCTTTGGATCATGTCCGGCATGGCCAGTTCCATCGGCTGTATTGAACTTTTCATGATCATGAAATGGATCGATCCGGATACCGTTCGCTGGAGCAGAAGAACTTCCTTCTGGGTTGAAGTTGCAGAACTGTTCACCATTTTTGCCTTTGTCCACGTTGCTTTGGGTTCCGCGCTTGCCGGTGCCAGAGCCGGTGCAGAAGCTCTGATCAGCGGTCCTCATGCCGTGATGTTCTGGGTCGGCGTGATTATTCTCGGTTCTGTCGTGCCTCTGCTCCTGAATCTGCTGACACGCAGCCATAAGATTTTGGCCTGCAGTGCGATCCTCGGCATCATCGGTGCGCTCCTGCTGAGAGCTTCCATCCTCTTCTCCGGATACTACGATCCGATCATGTTCTAAGACTTGGCGCCGCCTCTCAGGTCTGGAGGCGGTAATTACTTAGTTGCTCCTTGATGCCAAGCGGCATCTTCGAAGGGCTGTCTTCGGGCAGCCCTTCGCCTTACTGGCTTGGCTGTTCTCTTCGCAAATGAGTTCTAGAAGAATTAGAGAGCCCGAATACATGTCCGAAGAAACGGCCTGAAATCGTTCTCCTTCCAAAATCGATTAGATGTCCCTGTGTCGGTTGTTTGGAGAAGATCTGTGAGAGAAAGAGGCTTTCTGAAAAGGTATCCAAAACATTGGATTTTAACCATCACAAGCTTCCCGAGCCGGAACAGAAGACATGTTTAAGTCTTATGATTCTGAGAGAAATGTGATTGCTATTGGAACTACAGAAAATAAAATTCCCGCCCCGATTTTCAATCGAGAAGCGGGAACTCCTTGTCCGTGGACACCCTCTCCGAAAAATCGAAGAACCCTCACGATGCTGTCGTATCCAATCATGGACACCCGGCGACAGGCGACAAATTTTCCACTCTAGACAAGGGTTTCAGATTAACAAAATCCTAGTCCGAGCGCAATGTTTAGTCTTCCTTGAACGCTACCTCGCGGCCTTTCTTAATACTCGGTAAGAGGATGAGCAGCAGCAGGAAGATGGCCATCATCAATAGGACGAGAGAGATGGGACGCGTAAAGAAGGTCGATGGGTCACCGCGAGAAAGAAGCATTGCTCTTCTGAGGTTTTCTTCCATCATTGGTCCGAGAATGAAGCCCAGGATCAATGGTGCTGGTTCACATTTCAGTTTTGCAAATAGGTAGCCAAGTGCACCGCAGATTATCGTGATGTAGACATCAAACGGATTGTTATTAATGGAATACACGCCGATACAGCAGAAAGTCAGAATCATCGGATAGAGCAAGCCGTAAGGAACGCGCAGCAACTGAACCCAAACGCCGATTAAAGGCAGATTCAAAATCACAAGCATCAGGTTGCCGATCCACATTGAGACAACTAAGCCCCAGAAAAGTGTCGGATTAGAGCTCATGACCTGAGGTCCCGGCGTGATGTTGTGAATCATCAGCGCGCCGATCATCAAAGCCATCGTAGCGTTGCAGGGAATGCCGAGCGTGAGCATCGGAATGAAGCTCGTCTGGGCGCCTGCGTTGTTGGCAGATTCCGGACCGGCAACACCGGCAATGTTGCCTTTACCAAACGGAGGATTGGCGTTTTTGCCGCCGACTTTCTTCTCAAGCGTATAAGAAGCAAAGGAAGCGAGCAGAGCTCCGCCGCCGGGAAGAATGCCGAGGAAGGAACCCAGCAAAGTGCCGCGCGTGATGGCAGGCGCGGCTTTGCATAATTCTTTTCGGCTCGGCCAAATGGAGCCGACCTTTTCTGTAATGGAATCGCGCGTTTCGCCTTTGGACAAATTCACGATAATTTCAGTGAATCCGAACAGGCCCATAGAAATGGCGACGAAATCGATGCCGTCCTGAAGTTCGGCAATGCCGAAATCAAAACGGAAAGTTCCGGAATTGACGTCTGCTCCGATGATGCCGAGAAGCAGGCCTAAGATGATCATGGCAAAGGCCTTCAGTACAGAACCGTTGGCAAGCACAACGGCGCCGACAAGACCCAGAACCATCAGGCTGAAATATTCGGCCGGACCGAATTTAAAGGCAAGTTCAATCAGAGGAGGTGCGAAAGCAGCGACCAAGATCGTTGCAAAGCAGCCTGCAATAAAAGAGCCGATAGCCGCAATGCCGAGTGCGGTGCCGGCTTTGCCGTGACGCGCCATCTGGTATCCGTCTAAGCATGTGACCACCGAAGCCGACTCGCCCGGAAGGTTAACCAAAATCGCGGTTGTGGATCCGCCGTACTGAGAGCCGTAATAAATACCGGCAAGCATAATCAATGCTGAAGTCGGATCGAGCGTGTAAGTGATCGGCAGGAGCATGGCGAGCGTTGCCACCGGCCCGAGTCCCGGAAGAACGCCGATCAAGGTGCCGAGCGTGACACCTAAGAAACAGTAGAGCAGGTTCTGCAGTGATAAAGCAGTGGCAAAACCGACGGCTAAATTATTTAGTAAATCCATAATTCAGCCCCTTAATTCGTGAGAAAAGCCGGCCAGATGGGCACGGTTAGATCCAGGCCGAGGACAAAGATCAGCCAAACGGCAACGCTTAAAAAGACGCAGAGCAAAAAGGTCCGAATCCAGCGGAAAGGACGGTTGCCGAAAGAAGATAAGAAAACCATCACGGCAGTCGCAGGGATGAGCCCTGCCGGTCTGAGCAGTACGGCAAAAATCGTAACGGATCCTAGAATCACAAAAAAGTTGTACCAGTCAAACTTTCCGAACTTGCCGCCGTCTTCCTCAGAGCTTTTAAAAAGAACGGATTTCGCAGTGATCAAAAAACCAAGGAAAAAGAGAAAACCGCCGAGCAGCATCGGGAAATAGCCCGGACCCATGCGGAAGGCCGTCCCGATGTTGTAGTTGTAAACAGAGTAGAGGCAGAAAAAACCTCCGAAGGCCATGAACATCAAACCGGCCCAAAAATCTCTTTGATCCTTGATCATAGGTAAAACGAAATTAAGGAAGGCCGGAGGCCGGCCTTCTAGGTTGTACAAACTGAGCAAAGTGTTAGTCTACTTTCGCTCCGCTGGTCTTCACAATTTCTTTGTATTTGACGAGCTCGGCTTTTACAAAGTCGTTCAGCTGAGCAGGTGTACCGGCTTTTTCAACGGCGCCCATCTTGTCGAAGCGTTCAGCCATGGGTTTGGACTTAATGGCTTTGACAAAAGCCTGGTTGAGTTTTTCAACAACTTTCGGATCCATCTTGGCCGGTCCGAAGAAGGCGTACCAAGTGGAAATATCGAATCCGGGGACACCGGCTTCGGCCATCGTCGGAACGTTCGGCAGAGAAGGTGCACGGAACGTTGTCGTCACGGCAAGAGGAATCAATTTGCCGGCTTTGATGTTGGCGCTGGCAGAAGCCAGGTTGTCAAAGATCATCTGAGTGTCGCCGCTCAAGACGCTCATCTGAGCAGCTGCGGCGCCCTTAAACGGAATGTGAACGATCTTGATGCCGGTTGCGTTCTTTAAGAGTTCGCCGGACATATGGCCAGCAGAACCGTTGCCGCCGGAAGCATAATTAATAGCGTCCGGGTTCTTCTTGGCATACTCGATTAAATCTTTAACGCTCTTGATGCCTGTCTTTTGAGAGAATTCCGGTGTAATGACCAGAACGTTCGGTGTCTGAGCAATCAGCGTAATCGGAGTGAAGTCCTTGATGGGGTCATACGGCAGTTTGCTGAAAAGGTTGGGGTTTACGGCATGTGTTGCCAGAGCGCCCATGACGATGGTCTTGCCGTCCGGAGCTTGTTTTGCAACGTAGTCCACGCCGATGTTGCCGCCGGCGCCGGGTTTGTTTTCAACAATGATGTTGCCCAGGTCATGACGAGCTTCTTCAGCGACGGCACGGGCTGTGACGTCCAAAGGGCCTCCGGGAGGATAAGGAACAATAATACGAATAGGATCTTCAGCAGCGAAAGGAGGGAATGCTGCGCAGCCTAATGCTGCAGCTCCAAGGGCACAGACGGAACGTCTAGTAAATTTGATTGTCATTTTTTACCTTTCTCATTTGTGGTTATCGGGTAGAGTTAACTACCTTTCTAGCATTCTATGAAAAAATCGGGGCAAAAACAGAAAGTTGACCACGAATTCTCATTTTCATCAGGGTAATGGAGCATAATTTCTCGATTATTTCTAAATAAACGAGAAAATTAAGTCATGCTTGGACGGCATTGTGCAAAATAAATTCAAAGAGGAGCGATGAAAGCAGCTTACTCGTTTTTCCTGGTCTTCAAGATTCAAGTTTCATGAAGCGTTAAGCACGGAGTCTTAGCATCATTCCTGAGATGTTTTTCTCTTGGCGCGCCCCGATTCCTTCGCGACGGCTTTCAGTCCTTCCAAGTTGATGATGCGAACGTGTCTTTGATTAATTTCAATCAGGTTCAGTTCATCGAAATGGGTGAGCGTTCTGCTGACGGTTTCGAGTTTGAGACCTAAGAAACTGCCGAGTTCTCCTCGAGTCATTCTCAGGACGAATTCGCTTTTTGAGAATCCTCGGGCTTCGAACTTTCTCGCAAGATTCAGCAGGAAGGAAGCAAGCAGCTGGGTTGAGTTGGTGCAGCCGAGAATGAGCAGGTTTTGATGCGCAGCGACGATTTTTCTTCCGAGCAGAAGACGAAATTGGCGCGCGATTTTTAGATCTCGGTCGCAAAAAGCTTCGAGTTCACGATAGCGCAAAGAACAGATTTCACTGTCCTCAAGGGCCGTGACGGTGCAGATATGGTATCCGGTGGGGATCGCTTCTGCGCCGAGCACTTCTCCGGTCATGTGGAAGTCGGTGACTTGTTCGCTGCCGTTCTCGTTTAGAACGGAGCTTTTAAATGAACCGAGCCTGGTGATGAAAAGCGTATCAAGGGGGTCGCCGGCTCTGAACAGTATTTCGCCTTTAGGAACTCTTCTTTGGGAGACGATATGAGAGGAAAAAATTTCTGTTTCTGCGTCATTCAGATCGGCAGACAGGCAGAAGTGCCTGAGATAGCAGCCGGCACAGCCGGCGCGATTTGCCGATAAAGATTGCGTGAAATTAGAAGCCATTTTCTCTAAATACTGTTATAAGAGGCAAAAAAGCTTTGCGGCCTTTGATGATTTGAGATAATTTCGCCTGTTGCAAAAATAATAACAGAACCTAGAAAAATCAAAAATTTTTTAAAAGGAACCCTGATGGAAACACAAGGAAAACTGAACGTTGAGTTCCCGGATCTTGAACTGCTCCAGAGATTCGATGTTCCGGGCCCAAGATATACCTCTTATCCCACCGCGGATAGATTTACCAAAGAATTCGGCGCCGAGGACTTTAAAAAAGTGCTTAATGCCCGCGGTACCGGCGACAATACGGCTGATTTATCTTTGTACGTCCATATTCCTTTCTGCGCGAATGTCTGTTTCTTCTGCGGCTGCAATAAGGAAGTGACCAAAGACCATTGTCGCTCCAAAGAATATCTGGAAGTTTTGAGCAAGGAGTGCGAACTGGTTTCGGCTCAGATCGGCGGCAACAAAGAAGTCGTTCAGCTTCATTTCGGCGGCGGCTCTCCGACTTTCCTGAACAATGAAGAAATTTTCCAGGTGATGGACATTATTCGTTCTCACTTCACGCTGGCGCCGGATGCAGAAATTTCCATTGAAGTCGATCCTCGTTCGACCCCTGTCGACAAGGTTGAAGTTTTGGCCAAAGCCGGTTTCAACCGTATGAGTATCGGCGTTCAGGACTTCGATAACCGAGTTCAGATTGCAGTCAACCGTGTTCAGCCTTTCGAAATGACCAAAGCCGTCCTTGACGCCGCTCGTGCCAACGGCTTTAAGTCCATCAACATGGACTTGATCTACGGTCTTCCGTTCCAGTCCCGCAAGACCTTTGAAATGACTCTGGACAAAGTGATCGAACTTTCTCCGGATCGTATCGCGCTCTATCACTTTGCTCATCTGCCCGAGCACTTCAAACCGCAGAGGCGTATCAATGCCGAAGACCTTCCGAGCACACCGGAAAAAGTCGGCATCATGATGGACGCTATCAAACGTTTGAGCGCCAACGGCTATCACTTCATCGGTATGGATCACTTCGCCAAGGTTACCGACGAACTTGCCAAGGCTCAGGAAAACGGTACCCTGCAGAGAAACTTCCAGGGCTATTCCACTAAGCCGGAATGCGACATGGTTGCGCTCGGCGTTTCTTCCATCAGTAAGGTCAACGGCTGTTATGCCGCCAACCCGCGTGATCTGGAAAGCTACTATGCAGCGATCCGCAGCGGCAACTTGGCCACCAACCGCGGTTATCTCTTAAATGACGACGACCGCCTGCGTGCCAAAGTCATCATGGAACTGATGTGCCAGTTCAAAGTCGTTAAGGCCGACATCGAGAAGAAATTCGGCATTAACTTCAATGAATACTTTGACTTTGAACTGAACAATCTCAAGCACTTCGAGGCCGAAGGTCTGGTTCGTCTGGAGCCTGACTTTATCGAAGTCACTCCGAAGGGCAAACTGCTGGTGAGAGCCGTAGCGATGAACTTCGACCGTTATCTGCGTGAGGACGAAAGAGTTCGCCGTTACTCCCGTATCGTTTAATGTCGAATTACGACACAGTTTCTTTTAGAAATTGAAGACAAAAAGCGAGCCTGGACACTGATAAAAAGGTGCTCAGGCTTTCTTGTTTTACCGTGGAAATCCGCGGTCTAAAAAGGCGGATGCAGAGAGCCATCTGCTAAAATACCGCGGTTACACATTGCTGTTTCGACAGCTTACTTTGAGAAAATATAAATGTTCACTGCATCAGAAATACGATCTACGTTTCTGAAGTTCATGGAGTCTAAAGGACACACTATCGTCGCTTCCAGCCCGGTAGTCCCCGGTGACGACCCCACATTGCTGTTTACCAACGCAGGTATGAACCAGTTCAAGGATGTTTACCTTGGCTTTGACAAGCGTCCCTACACACGTGCGACGACCAGTCAGAAATGTGTTCGTGCCGGCGGCAAGCACAATGACTTGGAAAACGTAGGCTATACCGCTCGCCATCACACATTCTTTGAAATGCTTGGCAACTTCAGCTTCGGAGATTACTTCAAGCGTGACGCCATCAAGAATGCCTGGGAGCTACTTACCGAACACTTCAAACTCCCTCCTGAAAAACTCTGGGTGACCGTGTACGCCGAGGACGACGAGGCTTACAACATCTGGAATAAGGAAGTCGGTATCCCTGCCGATAGAATCGTTCGTATCGGCGACAACAAGGGCGCTCGTTTCGCTTCCGACAACTTCTGGATGATGGGCGACACTGGCCCCTGCGGTCCTTGCTCTGAAATTTTCTATGACCATGGTCCCTCCGTTGCCGGAGGCCCTCCCGGAAGCCCTGACGAAGACGGCGACCGCTACATGGAAATTTGGAATCTCGTGTTCATGCAGTTCAACCGTGATGAAAAAGGCGTGATGCACAAGCTGCCCCGTCCCAGCGTGGATACCGGCATGGGCTTGGAACGTATTTCCGCCGTTCTTCAGGGTGTTCATTCGAACTACGAAATCGACCTGTTCCAGAACCTCATGAAGGCCGTCATTGATGAAGTTAAGGCTGCCGGCGCAGAGGACGTTGATCCGAACAGTCCTTCCGTTAAGGTCATTGCCGACCACATTCGTGCCTGCACGTTCATCATTGCCGACGGTGTTGTTCCGGGCAATGAAGGCCGCAGCTACGTTCTGCGTCGTATTGCTCGCCGCGGTATGCGTCACGGCTTTAAGCTCGGCGCCCGCAAGCTTTTCTTCAGCAACTTGGTTAAAGCCGTTGCCAAAGAAATGGGCGATCAGTACCCTGAAATTCGTAATCCGCATATTCAGGAAGTTTTGCGTCAGGAAGAAGTTCGCTTTTCTCAGACCCTGTCCAAAGGCTTGGATATCCTTAATGAAGCTCTGGCTTCCGGAACCAAGATCCTGGGCGGTGACGTTGCATTCAAACTGCATGACACCTACGGCTTCCCGGTTGACCTGACTGCCGACGTCTGCCGCGAAAAGAATGTTTCCGTTGACTTTGAAGGCTTTGATGCCTTGATGGAAAAGCAGCGTGAACAGGCTCGCGCCAAGGGCAAATTCAAGATGGCTCAGGGCCTCGAATACGAAGGCAAACCGACTGAATTCTTAGGTTACGACACGCTGACGGTTCAGGCCTGCCGCGTCGAAGCCATCTATAAAGACGGCGAACCCGTGAAAGACGCCGAAGCCGGCGACGAAGTCGTTGTCGTTTTTGACCGCACTCCGTTCTATGCCGAAAGCGGCGGTCAGATGGGCGACAAAGGTACGTTCAAGAACAAGACAACGATCCTTAAGGTTGACGATACATTCAAGATCAAGGCGAATGTCTTCGGTCATATGTGCTATGTCGCCGAAGGCGAAGTCAAGGTGGGCGACCTCTTCAGCGCTCAGGTCGACGAAGAAAACCGCGAAGCAACTGCCCGCAACCACTCCGTGACGCACTTGATGCACAAAGCACTGAGAGAAGTGCTCGGTGCTCATGTTCAGCAGCGCGGCTCCATGGTTAACGGCGACAGAACCCGCTTCGACTTTGTCCACACCTCTCCGATGACTCGTGAACAGATCAACGAAGTCGAAGACATCGTGAACAAAGAAATTCTCCGTAATGCACCGACTCAGACCAGAGTCATGCCGATCGACGAAGCTAAGAAGACCAACGCGGTCATGCTCTTCGGAGAAAAATACGGTGAAAACGTTCGCGTTCTGAACATCGGCTCCAGCTGCGAACTCTGCGGCGGTACACACGTCCAGAGAACCGGTGACATCGGTATGTTCAAAATCATTTCCGAATCCGGTATTTCCGCCGGCGTGCGTCGTGTTGAGGCCGTGACGGGTATGGCCGCTCTTCACTACGCTCAGAACCAGGAAGAGATCATCCGAGAAGTGGCTGAAGAACTCAAAGCTCCGGCTCTCGAAGTTGTCTCCAAGGTTGTGGACACCGTCGAACATCTGAAACGCACGGAAAAAGACTTGAACGCTTTGAAGGCCAAGTTTGCCCAGGCCGGCGCCGCTCACATGGCTTCTCAGGCTCAGGATGTCAATGGCGTCGCGGTTCTTGTAACCGAGATGAAAGGCATCGAAACCAAGGAACTTCGCAATTCCGTTGACGGTCTTAAAGATCAGCTCAAGAGCGGCGTGATCGTTCTGATCAAGTCTGAAGACGGTAAAGCCAGTGCTGCGGTCGGTGTGACGAAAGATCTCGTCGGCAAGATCAAAGCCGGCGATGTGATGAAGTTTGTTGCCGAACAGCTCGGCGGTAAAGGCGGCGGACGTCCTGACTTTGCTCAGGGCGGCGGCGCAGCGCCTGCCGACATGAACGCTCTGCTCGGTAAGACCAGAACGTTCATCACAGAAAAGCTTGCCTAATCAGCTTTTCTGAACGGAACTAAACCGTTGCGAAACCTCCGGATGAAAGTCCGGAGGTTTCTTTTTAGGAGTGAAAAGAAAAGGCCCGCAAATGCGAGCCTCATCAAGTCTTAACCGGATTAGTCCGGATACCCTTCCGGATTCATCTGCTGCCAGCGCCAGGTATCTTCACACATCTTCTCGATGCCGCGCTTAGCCGTCCAGCCGAGAAGCTTCTTGGCAAGCTCGGGGTTGGTCCAATAGGCAGCCTTGTCGCCGGCACGACGAGGGCAGATCTCGTAAGGAATATGTTTTCCGCTGGCTTTCTCAAACGCTTTAACGAGCTCGAGCACAGTTGTGTTGCCGCCGGTGCCGAGGTTAACAGTCAGCAGCTGCGGTTTGCCGTCTAAAACTCTCAGAGCGTCTAAATGTCCTTCAACAAGATCCTGTACGTGGATATAGTCGCGGGCGCCGGTGCCGTCGCGAGTCGGGTAGTCATTTCCGAAAACTTTCAAAGAAGCGCGTCTGCCGACGGCAACTTGGGAAATGAAAGGCATCAGATTGTTCGGAATGCCGTTCGGATCTTCACCGATTAAGCCGGATTCGTGTGCGCCGACCGGATTGAAATAACGAAGGATGGCGATTGACCAATCAGGCTCGGCTTTGAAAGTCTTGCGAAGAACTTCTTCAATCATCCATTTGCTCAGACCGTAGTTGTTGATCGGAGCAAGCGGAGTGTTCTCATCAAATTCATCGTAGCCAGGATCGCCGTAAACGGTGGCGGAAGAGGAAAAAACAAACTCTTTAACACCGAACTTCTTCATGACGCGAAGCAGAACAATAGTTCCTTCGACGTTATAAGAAAAGTAAAGCAAAGGATCGGTTTCTGACTCGCCGACGGCCTTACGGCCGGCAAAGTTAATGACGGCATCGATCGGGAAATCCGCGAACAGCTTCTCTAAAGCCTTTTCGTCACGGATGTCACCGCGTACCAGTGTCGGACGTTTTCCGGTGATCATCTCAATGCGGTCTACGACGGCAGGCTTGGAATTGCTGAAGTTATCGAAAATGATCGGCTCCATGCCGGCTTCGATCAGGCGCACAACCATGTGGGAGCCGATGTAGCCGGTGCCGCCGGTAACAAGAATGTGTTTTTTCATCGTCCGCAAGAAACAAAAATTGGCGCTCCGCCCGAAGGCGGATGCCAAATAATCATTAAATAGAGCTAAAAATTATCTATCAAGCGCATCGAAAATACGGCGGCTGACTTCATTGACGTCGCCGACGCCGTCGATCTTGATGTATTTTGTCTTGCTGTCGCCCTTAGCAACCAGGCTCTGGTAGAAACCGACCAGTGCTTCAGTCTGAGTGTGATAGACCTCAAGACGCTTCTTAACGGTCTCTTCCTTGTCGTCCGGACGCTGAATCAGAGGTTCGCCGGTCACGTCGTCAACACCTTCAACCTTAGGAGGATTGAATTTAACATGGTAAGTACGGCCCGAAGCAACGTGCACTCTGCGGCCGCTCATACGTTCAAGAATGACCTCGTCGGGAACGGCGATTTCAACAACGTCATCGATGGGAATACCGGCTTTAACCAAAGCTTCGGCTTGAGGAATTGTGCGAGGGAAGCCGTCAAAGAGGAAACCGTTCTTGCAGTCCGGTTTTTCCAATCTTTCTTTGACCAGGCCGATGATGATGTCATCGCTGACCAGTTCACCTGCATCCATAATCTTCTTGGCAGCTAAACCGAGGGGAGTCCCGGCCTTCACTGCAGCTCTGAGCATGTCACCCGTAGAAATCTGAGGGATCCCGTAATGTTCACAAATACGGGCTGCTTGCGTACCTTTACCGGCACCGGGAGCTCCGAGAAGAATTAAGCGCATGAATGGCTCCTTTAATAATTAAGAATGTAAATTTAAATTTTGTGCCTTATTGCCCGTAATTTCAAGCTGTCCGAATGGATGAAAACCCAGCAACCGCTTGATCTTCGAAAATAAAACTCGAGTTATTTTTTCTGTAAGTAAGCGCGTACGGCTTCCAGATCTGCGAGCGTGTCCACGCCGGGAGGAATTTCTTCCTCGAAAATGTCTACAGCGATCTTGTAGCCGTTGTAAAGTGCGCGAAGCTGCTCCAGACTTTCCCAGCTTTCCAGATCCGATTTCGGAAGCTGAGGATAAGCTTTCAGGAAGGCGCAGCGGTAACTATAAATACCGACATGGCGCAGGCCGAGATCCCTCGGGAGCGCGTTGCGGTCTTTTGCGAAGCCGTCGCGATCCCAGGGAATCGGTGCGCGGCTGAAATACAGCGCCGAGCCGTTTTTGTCGGCAACGACTTTCACAACGTTGGGATTAAAGAATTCTTCCGCCGAATGAATACGAATGGCAGCCGTTCCCATGCTGCAGTCCGAGCGGTTCATCAGAAGTTCTGCAACATTCTTGATGACTTTCGGAGGAATTAGGGGTTCGTCCCCTTGGACGTTCACGATGATTTCATCATCGGGGATTTTGCAGACTTCGGCCGCTTCGCAGAGGCGGTCGGTGCCGCAGGCATGATCTTTACGCGTTAAACAGGCTTCGATGCCGTTGGCTTCACAGGCTTTGAGAATCAGTTCATCGTCAACCGCGCAGATCACACGGGAGGCGCCGCTTTTTAAAGCCTGTTCGGCAACGCGCACGATCATCGGCTTTCCGCAGATGTCGGCAATGGGTTTATTGGGCAGACGGGTGCTGGCTAAGCGAGCAGGAATAATGACGGTAAAGCTCATTTTTTGTCCAGTTCCTCGATTTCTTCTTCCTTCATTTCTCGAGCTTCAGTCGGGACCATGCAGGGGATGCCGTCAATGACGGGGAAGGCCTTCATGTCGGAACGGCAGTAAAATTCTTTTTTCTTTTCGTTCCAAAGTAGCGGACCCTTACAGAGAGGGCAAACTAAGATTTCAGTGATTTTTGCGTCCATAAGCATTCCGTTTAGAGTTGCTGAGCAGCTTCTTTGCTCTTTTTAGCTGCAGCGGTGATTTTCTTCTCGACAAAATCAACCAAGAATTTATCGAGCTTGGTTTCCAGCGGAACCACAAAAATGCGCTCGTCGTTTTTCAAATCGGCGTGTTTACGACATTTGACGGCATCTTTTTCCGTGATAAAGATGAGGTCGGCTTCGCAGTCTTTAAAAGGATTCTTGGAATAGTCGTAATGGTCCGGAAGAGCAATCGGGCGCACTTCCAATCCATGAGCCTTCAGCATGGAGAAGAATCTTTCCGGGACGGCAATACCCGCCATCGCGACGGCCTTCAAACCCTTTTTAAACTGCATTCTCGAAAGCGTATCCAAAGAAACGATTTCGCCGGTGGCGTAATTGACTGCGTTTGTGAATCCGCTTGTCGCAACGTAGCGCGGAGTAGAAGACGTCACGATATCTTCTGTGGCGTTCAATACAATCGCGTCGACTTCATCGAGACGGGACGGCGGTTCACGCAGTGGACCGGCCGGAAGAACCCAGCCGTTTCCTAAACCGCGGGCTCCGACGACGGCTAATTCGACATCTCGATGGAGTGAATAATGCTGAAGTCCGTCGTCGCTGATGATGACATTGACAGTCGGGTAGGCTTTCAGTAAAGCTTCAGCGGCTTCAACACGTTTCGGACAAACAAACGTCGGGGCATCCGTAGCCTTTTTAATCAGCAAAGGTTCATCGCCGACGATATCAGGATTGCTGTCGAGGCGAACTTCAACCGGAGACTCTGCTTTGCCGCGGTAGCCGCGGGAGATAACACCGGGATTCCAGCCGCGTTCTTTCAGATCTTTGACTAAAGCGATGGTGACCGGAGTTTTTCCGGTTCCTCCGACATAAATATTGCCGACGACTACGACAGGCACTCCGACTTTAACAGGCACGGTTTTGCGACGCCGCGAGGCTGCCATGGAGAGAAAAACCGCAGAAGCGGGCAGAAGCAGCCAGGATATCAGTCCTTTGCGATCCCACTGTTTATGCAGAAACGTTTCTAGTTGTACTTGCATTGCCGTGAAGCAAAAAATAAAAGATTATTTTAACGTGATAGCGGTAAAAACTGCCGATAACTCATTAATTCAGCGTAGGCTTCCTAACGTGTCGATCTGCATCTGAAAGTTACAAAACCTAGGTAAAACCTTTACTTCAAAAGTCAATAGTATTTTGGGCAAAACACAAAATAATTATTTGCCGAGTACTCAAGAAGTTATGAAATTTAGAGGTCCTTTCATTGTTAATAACTTTGTGAATAACTCGGTGAGAAGTGACTTAATTTCATGACGAAAAAGCAAAAAAGAATTGCCAGGGAGGTAATTTAACAAAATAAATTTCTTTTAAATCAATAAATTAATAATTTCTCTCATTAAAAAGAAAAATTTTTGTTCTTCAAATTCGGATTGTTGAAAATGTGAATAAAATTGTGAGTAACTTGTGAAGCAAAAGGAAATTTTGCAATCTCACTCGCTCCTTGTATTTAGCACGTGAACAATAAAATGACCGATAAAGCCTTCTCTGTCACGCAGTTTGTTGACATCGTTAATTTGTCATTTGAGCAGTTTGAATCAGTGGCTGTTGAAGGGGAGATCTCAACTTCAACAAAAGCCTCGAGCGGACACTGGTATTTTTCAATTAAAGACGAAGAAGCGGTTCTTTCCTGCGCGATGTTTCGGGGGAAACTTTACTCCGTGCGCGGTGTCTTCAAGGTTGGCGACAAAGTTCGAGTCACAGGAAAACCGAATCTTTATCCCGGAAGCGGGAAATTAACATTTATTTGTTCGAAGATTGAAGCTGCCGGGGAGGGAAAACTCTATGAACTTTTCCTTCGTTTAAAAAATGAGTTGACAGCCTTAGGCTGGTTCGATCAAAGCCGAAAGAAAGCGATCCCTCGGGTGCCTCGTACGATCGGAATTATCACCAGCAGAACGGGCGCCGCACTGCAGGACGTTATGAATCGTCTGAGGGCGCGTGCACCTTACGTTAGAGTCCTCCTTTATCACACGGCCGTCCAGGGAAAGGGTGCCGAAGCCGAGATCGCTCAGAGAATCAATAAAGCGAACCAGGACAACAAAGCAGATGTTTTGCTTCTGGTGCGGGGGGGCGGATCTCTCGAGGACTTATGGTGTTTTAATGAGAAGATCGTCGCTGAGGCGATCGTCAATAGTCATATTCCGATTATTTCCGGCATCGGTCATGAGACCGATACAACTATTGCGGATTTTGCTGCGGATTTTCGTCTCGGAATCGTAACCGAAAGCGATTCTCTGCGCCTTTTCGAGGTTTGCCAGATATTCGTATCGCTCCATGCTTC